>Ga0209535_1001111_pt1 | contig 18491 bp, 30 predicted proteins | sample LinPmetageLP28_FD_184041 | JGI IMG/M metagenome (GOLD analysis project Ga0209535, IMG submission 184041) | Marine viral communities from the Pacific Ocean - LP-28 (SPAdes) (version 2) | ecosystem: Environmental > Aquatic > Marine > Oceanic | place: Pacific Ocean | collected 2009-08-22
GAGAACGATGGCACAGCGTGGCACACGGTGGAGAACCGTAGACACACTCAGAAAGGGTTGAACGGTGGTCAGTGTCGAAAAGATTTTTCTTTTTTGAAAAGGTCGGTCGGCATGCATTATAAACCCTATGGTGGTAAAACTGGTAGGGCAATGGTAAAATACCCCCTATATAAAAAAAATAACAGCAGGAAAAACACCCTGCTATACCCAGGTTTGACAACCGTGTCGTTTGATCGTATAATAACCTACATGCAATACTATTACGTTATGTGTCAACGGGGCTCACTAGTGCATCGTTGCTATGTGCAGTTGGACCCAGAATCAGCAGATATACTGCACGACTCATTGGAACAACGCTATGATCTAGTGCAAGTGTGTGATGTAATAGCCTCAGAAGTGGAACCAGACACACTGATCGCACCTGCACATTAAATACGTGTATGCTTGTGCGTACAGTCATACTATATGCAGTCATGTCTGTGTGTGCAGTCGCTTTCCATGAACACACCTATGCTGTTTGGGAGTTGAAGGAAGATCTACAGATACGCATAATGAACCTGTGGGAGTTGCTCCAGCAGTTGGAGTACGTGGACCCAGATCAACGCATCATGGTGTATGAAGAGATCACGCACATCAGATCAGAGATACAACGCATCGTGGACCTGTTGATTGAGCACGATCAACAACAACATCCATAGCATATATACTTTATATGGACTTGTTGTACATACTCACGGGCATATTCATCTCAGCGATAGCGATCAGCGTCGTGCTGGGCCGGATCAACGGCACACTGGTATGGTGAAGACCCCATCGGGACCTGTACCTCAAGATCAAAAAATTTGCACGCAGGAAATAAATACACGCATAATGAGAATCTTGGCCATGGCATCCATACTTTTGATCACCGCATGCTCCACGGCGGATGCGGGACACAGCACCGGCAACGACACCTGTGATGACGACATCCTGCACTGGTCAAACATGATCGACAAGCGCACTGACGCACCACTGCACGCCAAGTCAATCATAATGGCGGACCTGGCCCGTAAGGCCACCAGCGTGTGGAAGTGTGAGAACTTCATGGAAGAGGCACTGAGGATGATCAGGAAGACCGACGGCGAGTACCCCACAGAGTAACCACTGGTTGCAAAAAAATACGCACAGCCAAAATTAAAGGTAGCACACCCCATGGGTGCATGTTATAATAGCACAGTATCGATACATGGCAACTGTGGGTGACTGGAGGCGAGAGTGGAAGTCACCCAACGCCATTGCATAGCACCTATGTCAATATAGCAGTTGTTTTTTGACCCGCAACCAGATATATAGTAAGAAACAGAGGAACACACCCACACATGATATACACAGACCAAGAGCACGAATGGTTGAGCAAACCAAAGAAGAAGAGGGTCAGCAACCAGACCCCGGACGGATCAGCACCGGTCAAGAAGGACATGCGTAAGCATGACTGGGCGATCACAACGACCATAGAAGTGGACGGCAAGCAGTACGTTGTGCCTGTGCAGGTATAATGGAATTCGCAGAGAGGCACGTGATATAATGTCAGAGAAACAGAAATACAGTCTCGTGGAACAGTACAGGTTGGACACATGGGCGTTCTTGGCGTTCATCGCCATCATGGGACTGATCACACACACCTGAGCCGGGTGACCAGCACCGCGTCATAATCGCACTGCCGTGGCCTGACCCGGATTAAGTAATAGTGTATTATTACACCATGAACGACAAGGCACAAACAGCACTGGACGGTTCCCTGGTCGTGCTGGGCGACTGTGCCACCAACGGCAACAACACCCTGGCACACGAGGTATTCCAGGATCCCGACATAACCACCACATTCAGCATACAGTACCACTCGGTCACCAGCAAACACGCCATGCGTTGGTATCTCAAGCACGGCCGTGACAGGCACCGATCGCTGGAACTAGACCTGGACAAACTCGAACAGGCGGCCATCGATGCGTTCAACAGGGAATTCCAGATGGACCCGCGGTTGCAGGGCCCACAGGTGTGTGAATGGTACCTGCGTGAGACCAGACAGCGACGTGGCGATTTCCCGGATACAGACCAGCTCAAGGCCGCGGCACTGTCACACCTCAGGCGGCGGGAAAGCCAGAACTCCTGGGTCAACCTGCTGGACGTGGGCAGTGTGCACCACTACTCGGTCAACGGCAATCACTTCGGCAACTACTTGGTCAGGATCCAGAGACACGTGGCCCAGCACGGCAGGCCCGGTCTGGTGCTGATAACCGACTACTCGCCCGACCATGTGTTCACGAACCTGAGACACCAGGGAACAAGGTACACGGCACTGATGTCTGACTCGTACCTGTACATGGACTACGATGATCAGGCCACCTACCCAGAAGCGGTGTACGAGCTACGCAGGCGGAGATACATCCGTGAGAAGAACCAGACACAGCGGTACAGGGACCGCAAGTCCCGTCGCTACCAGAGGCTGTTGGAGAAGTACCTGGATCAACAGGGCATACCACACAAGTACATACTGTACAGGCAACCCAACCTGCAGTTCGTGGAGGGCAAGGATTTCATAGACCTGAGGCCGGTGTTCAACCAGTGGTGCGGGGATTCGGACGGACACAATTACCTGGCGGGACAGAACTCCAGGATCAAGTCCGAGACACAGGCCGACTGTGCGAGACTGGTGCAGGAAAAGATCAAGGGACTGCTGTGATAGTGCAAAAATACAGGTTGACCCTTGTTTGGTTATAGTGTATTATAACTGTATATGCCACTTACACCAATAGTGATAGAACAGACATCCAAGGGCGAGAGATCCTACGATATTTTCAGTAGACTGCTCAAGGACAGGATAATCATGTTGGAAGGACCGATAGAGGAACACACCGCTTCAGTGCTGTGTGCTCAACTGTTATTCTTGGAATCACAAGATGCCCAGAAGGATATAACCCTTTATATCAATTCGCCGGGCGGACTGGTAACGGCAGGCATGGCGATATACGACACCATGCAGTATGTGAGATCAGACATACAAACAATAGTGGTGGGCCAGGCTTGTTCCATGGGCTCACTCCTAGCAAGTGCAGGCACCAAAGGCAAGCGAATGATGTTGCCACACGCAAGACACATGATACACCAACCACTGGGCGGAGCGAGTGGACAGGCCACTGATGTTGAGATCAGGGCAAACGAATTACTGCGTTGGAAGAAAGAACTCACAGAGATCTACGAGAAGACAACAGGTCAACCCCTTGACAAGTTGAAAGCAGACATGGAGAGGGACAAGTTCATGAACGCCGAAGAGGCAGTGGCGTACGGACTCGTGGACAAGATAGTAACCAGCAGGGAAGAAGACAACAAGGAGTAACATGACAGACGACAGATCAGAAGACCTATCATACGAGAACGAGGGCGGACTTAGAAGCACAGTGACAATCACGCTCAAGGAATACGACGCACTCCGTGAGAAACAGAAGTACATCACGGACAGAGACCTGATTGGATGCATCGACAAGATAGAAGAGCTCGTAAGGGCACTTAGAAAACACATAGTCAGATCCGATTTCGAATAATTAACAGTATGTTTTACATCTGGCACACATTAATAATCGCCACGTTCATAGCAGTGGCCTACTACATGGGATATCATCATGGCGGCAAAAAAGCCAAAGTCAAAGAAACCATACGTAAAAGTTAGACTGGTACCCGAGGATTCCAAGATGAAGGATCACGGATTCTACTACTACGCAATGAAACCGGGCAAGGGCGAGAAGCAGAACCAGAAACTGCGAATGCGTAAGTTCGATCCCATCACGCAGAAACACATATGGTGGGTGGAAAAGAAACTACCACCGCACAGTAAGTGACGTTCGACCCAGGTTCACCACTTGACTACCCTGAAGGCTCTAGAGTCACAACAACAGATATATTCCTTGATCCTGTAGCATTCGAGACAGCGGACGACGAGTCACTTAACTTGTACAAGCACGGTGAGTACTTTCGTAACAGCAAAGGATGGGGTGATCATTTAGTAAAGTCAAGCACACCTGTACTGATAACAAACATTGTCAACGCAGAAATCAATAAAGCCATACAAGACAAAGTAAAGCAACACATTGGCGACTACAACACAACAGCAGTATATCAGTACTGGCCGGTCGGCAGTTACATAGCATGGCACGGTGACGGTTATCACAAAGCCGCACTGACAATATACCTGTCCGAACATGACAATGACGACGGAGGTTACTTCATGTATGACGACGGAAAAGGACTAAAGGCCATCAAGCCGAAACCCAACAGGGCAGTGTTTGTGACCGGCGGCATGCACCACTGTGTGACCACAGTCAATCAAGGTTCTCCCATTAGGAGAACTATACAGGTCTGGTTAAAAGACTAGAGCTGTTTTTGCCAGTGTTCTCGCCAGATATCATTTGATCTTTTATTTGAGGTAAGGACCTTTCTGTCCTTTAGGCCTGTTGATTATTTTCTTCTTGATGTAACGCTTGTTACCTATCTTGTACACAGTGGGCTTAGGTGGTTCATATGATTCAAATAATTTTTGCTTGTACGCCTCGAACCATCCTCTGAGTTTTCTGAACATTGTAAGCCCCCTGTCATATTATTTCCTAAAAAGTCTTTGGAACTTTCCTTTTATCTTATAGTATATGCTAGATATCCACTTCATATTACTTTTCTTTTTTCCATAGTGTCCAAGCACCGTAACCAATAGCACCCCAGGCCGCTATTTTGGCCAAAGGTCCTGCTAGTAGTATCACTAAACCACATGCGATCAACACTGCGCCGTCCCATGAAGTCCTTTCTTTAGATCTTGATGTAAACCAATCCATGATAGATCTCCCTGTTATTACTGTGCGTCAACTGGAGTAGTATCGCCTGATACAAGCATCCATGCAAATATTAAAACGATTACAGCAACTCCAATCATTGCTTTTTTGTGTTTCTTAACTTCCTTAATTATTTTATTCATAATAAGTCCTCCTTCGTGTACGTGTATTTATTTTAACTGTTTGGTGTTGTTGGCATTACCTATTCATCTTCTTTTCTGCTTTTCTTTTTTCTGGAATGCACTCGTCCGGTGCAAACATACAACCCAGTATCTCTACTATGCCTGTGAAGTTGGGCACTGAATCCGTTGATTCTAACTCTTTGTCCATGGCCTCCATGTCTTTGGTTATCTCATCATTCATTTCGGCTTTGGTCTCGTGTGGTGTTTGCTTGTCCACAAGTGGGTTTGGAGTACATGAGGAAAGGCTTATCAGGATAACCGTCAAAACTATAATAGTAATCCATTCAAATTTTTTATTCATACAGATTATTTACACTCGATACTGATAATGTTATCTGGTGTTGTTTCTTATTGGAATTTGTTGGCGTCCGTGGCAACCTTGCCGGTGTTCACGCCGCTCTTGATCACATACTTCTGTGTGCCGTTGGCACCCGAGTCGACTTCCTTACGCAGGTCTCTGAACATTAATTTCTGTTTAGCCTCACGTAACATCTTCTGGGCGTATGCTGTTATTGTTTTTGTGTCTCTCATAACTTTATTATATAGATTATTTATGTGTTGTCAACATACCAGATATGCTTATATTACATACCAATGGAAATATAAGCCTATAATGGCTTCATACTTAAATATTGGCATGATAGAAGTTCTCACAACATTTCACAAGGCCGGATGGGAACAGTATGGTAAACGTATGGTAGAAACATTTCTAGCATATTGGCCCGCGGACATAAAGTTACATCTGTACTGTGAGAATGTAAGTCCAAACATACAAGACCCACGTGTTGTAGAACATGACATATTTGACACTTGTCCACAGGCAAGCAATTTTATTGCACAACACAACAACGATTACAACAATGGCGTAAGGAATGGTACACGCGACTTCAAATACGACGCCATCAAATTTTGTTACAAGGTGTTCGCACAATGTCATCGTATACACACTTCTACAGCAGACACATTGTTGTTCATGGATGCCGACACAGTGACATTCGCAAAGCCACCATTAGATGAGATACAAAAACTATTACCACAAGATAACTTGACTGCATACATAGGAAGACCCAACAACAAGAAGTTGCCTTTTGCAGAGACGGGCTTCATAATGTACAATCTTAAACACCCCAACATCAAGAACTTTGCAGAAACATTCGAAGACTTGTACACCACAGGGAAAATATTTGAATTAGAATATCAAGTAGACTGCTACACATATGACACTGCACGTAGGATCATGGAACAGAATCATGGAGCAAAGAGCAATGACATCACAGGCCCAGAAGGATTGGGAAAAAAGCATCCATTCATTAACACTATACTAGGCACATTTATGGATCATCTTAAAGGGGATAAACGAAAGGCAACAGGTAAAAGTAATATCGAAGATTTTAAAGATAAGGTCAAAACAGAACGGACAAAACAGGCATACTGGAAATGAGAATAGTGCTAACAGGACACAAAGGGTTTATAGGACAGCACTACCTCGATCATATAAAAGACAGCAACGAAGTGTTCACGTATGACCTAGCAGACGGACAAGACCTTAAGGACAAGTCTATCGTGGATCAGATGCCTGACTGTGATGTTGTTGTACACATGGCCGCAACCAACGGAACAAGACTTTTTTATGAAACGCCCACAGAGGTAACGATGAACAATACATTACCTACTGTGTATATTGTGGATCGCTACAAGGACACCCCGACAAAGATAGTGTTCACCAGCACGTGTGAGATATTCAACGGAGCAATAGACAAAGGACTGTATCCTGTACCCACGGACGAACAGGTACCTGTAATGTTTGATGACATAACAAATCCTAGATGGAGTTACAGTATTCCAAAAGCATTAGGTGAAAATCTTATAGCCAACCTTTCCACACATTGGTTAATACTACGTTATTTCAACATTTACGGTCCAGGTCAGAAAGATCATTTTATCAGTGAGTTCGTTGACCGGGCCAAGCAAGGGAAATACTACATCAAAGGCAACGACACAAGAAGTTTCTGTTACGTTGATGATGCCATTGCAATGACTCACAAACTAGTCACAGACGTAAGTGATTGCACAGTCAATGTTGGCAAACAAGAAGAGTCATCTATCGAGGACGTGGCCAAGTGCATAATGGATGTTATGGGCATAGACCCAACCCTGTTGAAAGTATATGACGGGCCTATAGGATCTGCGAAGCGTAGATGTCCAGATACAAAACAAGTTAGTAGACTTACACAGTTTGAAAACTACACAAGTCTAGAAAACGGCATAAGGAAAACAGTAGAGGCCTTGTTATGAGAATAGGAATAATTGGTTTAGGCGTAGTTGGATCAGCAATCAACACTGGCTTCAAAATACTAGGACATGACATGATAGTCCATGACCCGAAACTTAAAACAAACATTAAAGATATTTTATCGAGTGAAATTGTATTTCTGTGCGTACCAACTCCACAAGGTGATGACGGAAGTTGTGATACCACAATAATAACAAGTGTGTTGCGAGATTTAGCGGATAATGATTACAAAGGTATTGTTGCGATAAAGTCTACAGTGGAATGTGGATTTACACAATCAGCAATAGATAAATTTAAAAATTTAACGTTGTGTTTTGTACCAGAGTTTTTGAGAGAACGTTGTGCTATAGATGATTTTATTTCCAATCATAATCTATTAGCGGTCGGCACACATGATAAATTTGTGTTTGATAAGATAGTCGAAGCCCACGGGCACTACCCCAAAGACACTGCAAGATTGAAGCCAACCGAAGCAGAGATATTGAAGTACTATAACAATGTGTTTGCCGCATATAAAATTATATTCGCTAACATCATGTCTGAAGTATGTGGTAAATTAAATTGTGATTACACCACAGTGAAAGATGCATTTGTAAAATTTGGCAGATGCAAAGACACGTACTTGGATGTAAATGAGAATCTCAAAGGTTATGGAGGAATGTGTTTACCAAAAGATGTCAAAGCAATGACCAAGTTATTAGAGAAACTAGATATAGACTTCGATACATTCAAATCAATAGATTCGGACAATTCCAAACTTAAAACAACTGTGTTTAACGGTATGAGAAAACAGTAATATACAGTTTATCCAAACGACCCTTTACCATGCGTGTATGTGCTTGTGTGTGCGTTTAAAGGGTAGACATAAGCAGGTTTATAGTGTAGTATAATTGCTGTGACGCCGCTTTAGCTCATTAGGTAGAGCAACTGATTTGTAATCAGTAGGTGCCCAGTTCGAATCCGGGAAGCGGCACCACAAATACCAAATCCGCCAACATTACCATTAATACCAAAAAACTCAATGGTCTTGCATGTGTTGGTGATTTTGGATAAGCCGGTCCCTTCGTCTATCGGTTAGGACACGTGGTTTTCATCCTCGAAAGAGGGGTTCGACTCCCCTAGGGACCGCCAGACACAAACGTGCCCGTAGTTCAGTTGGATAGAATACGAGTTTCCTAAACTTGGGGTCGGAGGTTCGAATCCTTCCGGGCACGCCAAAAACACAATAATTAATTGTGTGAAGAAGTTCTATTCAATCAAGTTGAAACAGTTCAAGGAGAACATACCGCCAGCACTGGCAGAGACCATGCTGTTGGATGAATCCAAACTAGTCAAGTACCTATGGAAGCACAAGGCACTGGAGTTTAGGTATCCCAAACATAAAATCAGATTGGATCTGTACGCAGACGAGAAGTATCTCATGATGGGCAAGTTGAAATACCCCACCATGTTCGGCAATCGGAAAAGGATGGGCTTCATGGAACTGTACCTAGTACACAAGATAAATCAGAGGATGATTAAAGCGAAAGGAAGCACGTGATAAAGTTTGGTCATTATACCGACAAGGGCCTCCCCGCATCTGACATAGGATATAGATGCCCTAGTTGGGATCCAATCCCAGAGGGCAAGAAGAATGTTGTGGTTCTAGGATGCAGTCATACCTATGGAGTTGGTCTCAAAGACAACGAGCACTGGGTACACTTCTTATCTAAACACAACACAGAAAGATTAAGGTACTGGAATCTGGGACAGCCCGGAGCGAGTGCTGACCAGATTGTTAGGATACTATACGGAACCGAACAGTTACTCTTTCCAGAAATAGTAATTGTGTGCTGGCCTTTGTGGAGCAGGAGAGAACGTTTGGATAATGATCCGGAAAGTCTAACCTCAGACAGCGAGATCTTAAAAACTGAGACAGAGCACACAGACAAACAAAATTTCCTCAAGAACGTATTCCTTGTAGAAAAGTTTGCCGAGAAAAACAGATGCAAAACATTTCATTGCTTCGCTGACGAATCATATCACAAACAAGTCGAAGGGCTGAATGTTCTACAGGAACACACAATAAAGAATTGTTGGCCTCATTGGGACAAGTTTGAACAACGTGTTCCGAACAATGAACCAAGCCTGGCCTCTGACGGCGAACACTTTGGTGTTGAACATCATAAACGTTTTGCTAAATTATTTTTAGATCACTTTTATAAAAAATTAAAATAATCCTTAATATCGATATTACGGAGGCTGTCTTGCCTGTTTGTAAATTCTTCCAACTGATTGCTGTTGTCTTCATTCACGGCTATCTCGTTTGGTGACATGTGCTTTGCTAGTGATGTGAATTTATTTGTGTACTTCACGTTCAACACACTCGGCTGTTCTAGGAATGCCCAGTCATGAGGTATGTTTTTATTCTTTGCAAAATTAATGATGTCTGGCAAGTTCTTTATGTTCAAGCAACTTACAGTGGTCCAGAAGTCCAACTGCAACAGTTTGTACTTCTTCTGTAACTCCTGGTATGCATCAACAGTTTTTTTGTAGTTGTCCCACTTGATAGGCCAACGTGTGTAGTCATGTGCCTTGCCTATTCCGTCCAGGCTCATTGTAACTATCACCATGATGTTTCTTTTCAACACGTCTTCTATCTCTGATATCATCCTTGATCCGTTGGTGTTCATCCTCACTATCTTTACGTTGTTGGGCAACGACTTCAATATCTTTTTGTAGTTCTTGCTGGCAGTTGGTTCGCCGCCGTTGACATCAAATTCTATTATCCTTTCTTGCGGCAATTTCTTGAATACTTCGTAGTTGTCAACACGTGGGTAGTCTCTGGATTCTAGACTTCCTATTTTAGTGCTGAGTCCCGAATTACAGGATTGACATGCACTGTTGCATACATTGTCTAACACACCTCCCACTATAAGGTAGTCTTTACGTATCGGGTGTAGCATCTTGTGTCTCGTGATACTGTTGGTACGTATGCTCTCGCCTTTAGTTTTTTCTGAACGCTGACATCTGAAACATTCCATTGGCCATTGTCCCTGCTCCATGGTCTTACGAACGTTGGCTAACCAGTCACTGTTCTCCAGTTCCTCGTGACTGTCAAACCCTTTTGCATTAATCATGTGTCCGCACTTGCCCACAGAACCATCTTGATTCAATCTAACGAAATGATTAATCCTAGGACACAACATTTTTATACCTCTTGATTATGTCTTGCAATTTTTGTTTCTGTTCCAGTTTCTCCATGAGCCCGTAGTCTATGTTGACAAAATCTTTCAGTGGTTGCACTGTTGTTGTGGACTGGCTACGATAAAAATGATTGTCACAGTAATCACTGATAGCAGTCAATGGTCTCAGTGTCACCGTGCCTTTGAAGTATCGATACAAGTGACACAACCATACGTACTGTGGACTAAAATGTCGATCCACAAGATTCTCGTGCCTGACTAGTTCATACACCCGAGGAACATCGATCTTGTGTTGTCTGCTGTATTCATTGATTCCTGACACGAAACGGGAGACCGGGTCTCTGATTATTACGTCTATGTGATCAAGGCCTGTGATTTCGTTGTTGATGTATTGCCTGTCGCAGGCACTGGTCAAACTTGTAGAACCGTTACGATAGATAGGATAAAGGAATCTTTCACCTATGCCTATTACAACACAATCTGTGTTGACCAATTTAGACCAATGTTTCAGCATCCAACTCCTCAAACAGTTTATGGAAAACTTTCTTGCAATCAGTAGCACGACGTCTGTCACGTATTTCGGTTTCTTCTCTGAACTTGTTGATGTCTTTGCTCCAAGGAGTGTTCTGATAGTAGGCCAGCAAATTCTCATAACTGTTTTTTAAATATCCTATAGGTCCACTGTCAAGTCTGTCTCTGATAATTTTGTACACACGTTGTAACATATGCTCCGGCAAGTTCAGTGTGTTCATGTGTTCAGGCTTGTATAAAGGACCTGCGATAAAACTGTTGTCATGGAAACCTAGTCCTTTGAGATAATCGATGCAACCAAATAATGATTTGTGATTTAGAATGAAGTGTAACATGTTGAAAGATATTTTGTGATCCAGTTTTTTTATCACGAGCAAATTAGTTAGGAAGTCTTCCCATGACCCATGATGTCGCACATACTCGTACTCTTCTTCGATTGTTTCCAGACTGACAGTCCAGTGTACATTAGGAAATTGGCAAAGCATATCATAGATTCCTGTATTGGTGGTGCTGAGATTTGTATTCACTCTGATTGAACATTCCGGATTTTTTTCTGCAAGTAACTTTAAAAATTCTAAGTTTTCCTTCATCAACATTGGCTCGCCCCCTGCAAGGTAAACGTTTTCTAAATTTGTAATATTTTCAAATATGAAATCTTTAACATCCTGTCTAGATTCTTTTTTAGATTTTACTGTCACATTAAGTTCCTGTGCCCACTTACTGCTTAGTTCTGCACTACAATAAACACACGCTTGGTTACATGCGTTGGTCCATCGTAAGTCAACATGTTTGAGAGAGAAGTTTGTTTTATCGTCGTATATTTTTAAATCTGTTTTGGATCCTACTTCCTTGAGATAATATAGTCTACTACTGATACTGCTTAGGCTGGACCTTCCTTTCTCTTGCAAATAGCAACCTTCACAATTTCTTGGCTTGCGATCCGCCAACATATCTTCCTTACGTTTTAGATTTGCAGGACCATCTAGTATGTCTTTGATGGGTGTGTTGTTTATATTGCCTATGTGCTCTGTAGATATGACACAGTTCTTAACTCCGCCTCCTGGCTCGAGCTCGAACCCTGTCCACGGTAAGGCACAGATACTCTTATTCTGTAGAAGTTTTTTTGCATCCACTAGACTAACCCTTGCTCATCTAAAACTTGTTTTACATATTCATCTGCTGGGATAGAATCCGATGCACTGAATGACTGCGTCTTTACACTTCCAGGCCTTATCAGTTGCATTTTGATATTGCTGGATCTTGAGTTAAGTTGTTTGTGTGCTAGTTCCAACGCCATCTTTTGATTTCTGTACTGCATTGATTCTCTCATTGTCAGTCCTTGTATCTCTTTGTCTTGATCCCACTCACATACCCTTGTTGATATATTCCATATATGGTGCACTTCTTTTATATCCTGCCACCTGTGCCATACCTCGAACAGTAGTTCAGTCTGAGCATAGAAACTGATAGCATTATTAATGAAAAGATCGCACGGTTCTATCAAAGAGGCTGTGTGTGCCGTCCTCCGTATGTTCTCCCCGTCACTTCTTGAAATACCAATTATCTCGTGTCCTTGTATTTTAAGTTGTTCGGCAAATGCTTTACCAATTCCTTTTTTATGTCCTGTGATCGCGATTTTCATATGTGCTTTGGATTGTATTTAAATACGTTATATGAAGTCATTTTTTATTCTGGATTGTGAGAAACAGCAGAAAATTGCCGACAGTCTGTACGGCTACTACAAAGGCATTACTGCGAACAATCCTCCTACAAAATTTTGGACACACCTGACACGTGAACAAATAAAAGATTATCTTTCGATCCCTAACCTAGAACTTACAAAATGGTTTGACAGTTTGGGACTCAGAGCAAGAGACATGAGTTTTACAATAACGAATGAATCGATTCACACGGATATTCATCGCGATGAGCCACCTGTGATTGCCAAGATAAATTTTCCTGTTCTCAACACCAAAGACACCTACAATGTGTGGTACGACGATTACGCGAACGAGATCGATAGGGTAGAGTGTCTTAAACCGATAGTGTTACGTAGTGACATTTTGCACAGTGTTGAAATGGGTAACACAGCGGAGTATCCGCGATTGCAGTTTAGTTTCTGCTTCTACAACGAACCTCTTCACTTATTAAAGTAGGACATTCGATAAACCTATCATTGCCGCGAGCCTGTATCCGTTCAACTATTTTGTCCAGGTGTGATTGGTAGTCGGAGGTACGCCATATGTCCTGTGACTCGAAGTCATCAGCAGTACCCCAGTCCTCTATCTTGTTCAGCCACACTCTGTCTGCGTTGTATTGCTCTCCGAGGTCGATCATCTGTTGCATCTCGTGATAGTTGTCCTTCTGCACAACGAAGTGCAGTATGAACCTGAAGTTGTGTCGTTGCTTTAGTTCGGCTATGCATTCAAGGTTCTCGTTTATCTTGTCCCACCTGCCTCCCAATCTCAACTTCTCATAGGTCTCTTTTGAGGCACCATCTATGCTGACGCCCAGCTCACGCAGGTTGTTGATCACGTTGGCCACACGGGGGTGGAATTCCTTAAACATGAGTCCGTTGGTCAGGATGCTGTACTTGATGTTCTCCCTCTCTGGCGTCTGTTCCATAAAGTGCCTGTACACGTGTGATGCAAATGGATCGCCATCTGATCCTATGTGTACCTGTATGGGGTGTTGGTAACGGTGCAACCAATCGTTTATCCGGTCCGCGAGTCGGATGCCCAGATTGTATGCCGACCCCTCCTTGTGGAATATCATGCCCTTCCTACAACTGGGACACCTGAGATTGCAACTGTCATCTATGGCAAGTCTGAGGTGCTGTATGTGTGTCGGTCGGCCATGCAACACAGCACCGGACTTGATGTACGAGCACTGGTGTTCGTTGCAGTAACGATACGTTCCGTCCTCTATGGAACCCTGCAGGTGTTGATGCATGTCACCGCCGATGATCTCTTCTAGCGATTTTATCTGTAGGTTACCTATGCTCTGTGGCAACCAACTGGTGCACTCGCAGGCGTAACAGGAACCCTGTTTGTCGATCAGCACGGTGTCGTGGGGGCGTGGACACAGGCGCTTGATCTTGAGATCCTTGCTGGTGTTGATGCGATACTGGTCGAACAGTCTTGGGTTTATCATTTGTCAGGGTCTGTGATCATGTCCAGCGTGAGTGGTCGTTCCTCGTCAGGCTTCTGCTCCGGCGTCTGCCGTGACTTCTTGCTCAGCCTACGCTGTTCCTTCTCGTGCTGTTTCTGTAGTTTCTTGGCACCCCTGGTGTTCTTGTAGTCGTAGTGTATGCCCATCGAGAACCTCCTTTGCTAACCGTAATTATGTGAGTAGCCGCACCGACCGTAAACTATTTTGGTAAAATAAGTGTGTATTAAAGGTTGCATTTCAGATAAATATGTCTTACAATCCAGAGCGATCGCTAGGCCAGTGATCGCATTTCAATCATAATAGATACAGGAGAAAAACAATCTATGAAAATGACTAAGAAAAAATGGGCGATAGGTGTGGCAGTAATTGTAGCACTTGTGGCCATATGGTCGGTTATGAAACCGGCACCGGCTGAAGCGGCGGAGATGAAAGTGTATGGTTCGGTGAACTACATGCTTTCAAACAACGAGAATGCTTCAGGCGTGGCAACATCAAAAGCGGAGAACAATGGTTCCGCGATCGGTGTTGACTTCAATAGCAACATCGCAGAGGGCATCGACGGCTTCGCCAAGTTAGAAGTGGACATCGACGCGGATGACTCTGGTTCGACACCATTTGATTCAAAACTGGCTTACGCTGGTATTGACATGGGTGACATGGGTGTGCTATCAGCAGGAAGACAGAACTCTGTGTTCAAGGGTGCTGTTACATCTAAGACAGATGTGTTCCCAGAATTCGGCGGAAGTGCCGCACAGAAACTGTTCAGCAGAGACTCACACACAGTTGTGTACTCGAACAGCCTGGGTGCAATCCAGTTCGACAACTTGGTAAAAGTTGACGGTTCAACTGGTAAATCAGGTGTTGATGTGTACGAAACTGCGGCTTCTATGGGCTTGGGCGATAAACTTAACATCGGTGTTGCATACACAGATGACAAAGTGAACGCTACAGAGTACATGGGTGCGGGTTTAACATTCGACCTTTCTGATGCTACAACAATTGGTTTCAACCACACAATCAAAGAAGTGGAATCTACTGCTGTAGAGACCACTGCTAATGAAGTAGTTGCTTCACACCTGATCGGTGCGACAACAATCTCAATTGGTTATGGTGAGATCGAGGACGGTAACAAATACACTACAGTTGGTGCTGAAAAGAAATTCGGCGACAACTTTAGCATGTATGGTGCTTTCCAACAAACGGACGTTGTTTCGGGTGTAGACACTCAAGACATGGCGGCTGGAATCAAGTTTACATTCTAGTTTTCAAACACTGTGGAGTCGGTCAGCTCAAAAGGGCAGGCCGGCTTTACGCTTTTTAACGCTTCGCGTTATTTTTAAAAAACGCATTCCTAAAATTTAACGCTTTCGCTCCGCTCCTTAAATATCCCTATGCGAGTCGCAGTAGTAGAAGATACAGCAAATTACCAACAATACCGAGAAGTGTTACGGTCATTCGCAAAAGGGTGTGGTGGTAAAATTACCAATAGTGGTAATACCAATGGATATGACTGTGCAGTAATATTTGGCAGTTACAAAAAAGAAAGAGGCAGGCCTGCACACCATGGCAAGGGCAAGATAATTGAAAGTGGTATGCCCTACGTCCAGTTGGAGACACAGTTAATAGGTAGGCCCATTAACACAGCATTCCACACAGAGTTCAGAGTCGGTGTCAATGGTTTCCTTTGGGATGATGCCAAATGGGGATTTGAACACATAGAGGGCGATAGGTCAACAAAAGTATTCGAACGAAACGGTTATGATCCTGATGTGTCTTGGAAACAAGACGGGGACTATATTTTGTTGTGTATGCAGAAAGTTGGTGATGCAAGTTTGAGGGGACAAGATGTATTCGAGTGGACAGAAGAAACTGTAGCCCAAATAAGAAATCACACAGATAGAAAAATTATTATCAGGCCACATCCGTTGTACAGGAAGTCCAGTCTCCACAGTGACCTAAGAGAAAAAGTTTTACGAGTAGCAGACGTACACTGGCAAGAGGCGGATGTCAGGAAGCCCGAGTTTATTCCAATCGCCGAACAACTTAAGAAAGCCTGGTGCACAGTAACTTATAGTTCAGGTACGGGCATTGATGCTGTGATAAACGGAATACCAAACGTAGCATGTGACTCAGGAAGCATGGTGTACGAAGTGAGCAGTAAAGAGATAAGTGAAGTCGAACATCCTTTCACAGGAGATAAATCCAAATGGGCAAACAAGATAGCACACTGTCAATGGAGCATGGACGAATTCGAATCAGGAGAGTGTTGGGAACACGTAAGTAAAAGTATATGAAGTATCATTTGAGTAACGGTTGTAGTTTCAGCACAAGGAAAAAGTTTAATAGTTGTCATCAACAGTTAGGTGGACTGTTGAACATAGATGAACCCACGATCAGCATGGCAAAGGGTGGCAGGGGTAATGACAGGATCCTGAACACAACAATGCATTGGTTTTTCAAGAATCCAGACAAGTTGAAAGATACTTTTGTAAGCGTCGGGTGGACTACAGGATACAGATGGGATTACGTTAGTGGTTATGTAACACCCCAACAAAAGGAAGGTGGAATCAAAGGTGAACTGTTGAAGTTTGATTATCAATGGAGCACTTGGCAACTTTGGCAACACGATTTCTTCATGCGTGACAAGGACATGGACCTAGAATTATCTAGTGCTGTAAAACTGTATACCAACATATTATCACTGCAATATTTCTTGAAGTATCATGATATTCCTTATGTTTTCTATCATGCACTTACAAATGATTTACCCGAAACGGAAGTGAATGGAAAACAACGTACAGATTTGAAATTATTGAAAGACCAAATAGACCGTAAGCACTTCTACAACTTTGAAACAAGCGAATTTGTAAAAGAGAACGTGCAGATGCAGAAGGACAACAGGTCGTCAGCGGAACACAAGGTACACGTACAAAACAAAGATTATGTGCAGAGCCATTTTGAATTCTGTGCAAAGAATGGTTGGACGAAGTCGGCGAATGACGGACATCCCAGTGAGCAAGGACATCATCGATGGGCAGATGAGTTACATAAATTTATAACACAACACAACTTGCTTGATAGGCCCAGTTCCTGTTGATAGGTGTAATTTCTCTATTACATTCGTCAAGCCATTCGATCAATGCCAGGAACTCGTGATCCTGCCACTTACTCATCTTGCCCGACAGTCGGAAGTTACAGAATTCATCAAACGTGATTATAGTCCCAGAAACAATTTGATCATTCAATGACATCAGCACTTCTTTAGTAGATGAATAGATATCTGCATCCATGTGCAAGAAAGCAATTGGTTCTTTATGCTGTTGCTTCCAAGCAGGCAACGTGTCTTTAAACCAACCCTTATGTAGTTTTATGTGGTCCGGTACGACAGGAGGGTCACAACTCATGTCAGCCACTTTACCTGTTCCGTTGTCCCACGCCTCTGGTAATCCTTTCCACGAATCAAATGCATGTATAATTTGTTTAGGATATTTGTTAATAAGCCAATGGAGGCTCCTGCCTTCTCTAACACCAAACTCACACCAGTGACCATCTATTCTAATTTGCTCTGTCGAATCTAGCAAGTGCCTGTGTATGCTTTGTTCGTAGTCAGCAGAGTTTTTTTCACCTACATATATAGGATCTAGATCTATCCATTGTTGCAGTAAAGACCTCCCCTTGATTATTTTTGACAACAGAGATTGTAATTGTGATTTTTCTTTTACTGTTTTTATTGCTTTTGCCATGCAATGATATTTACAGGTATTTTTCTAATCTGACTGTAAGTTATTTCTTATTGATCCTTTGACTTGGATCTATCTTCAACAAGGACTTCTTATTGTTCATTTCTTTTCTTCTTTCCGCTTCTACCATCTGGGCCTGAACACCTGTACCGTTCATCCTTTCTTCGTTGCCGTAGATTGCGTCACAGATCGGACAGACCAGCACGACATCATTGATGCCCATCACCATGTGAGTTGGTTTGTGTTCTGGTTTGCCATCGAGTCCTCCAGAACATGTGACTTCTGTGTCAGGGTCAATGTACCTGATGTCTTTCCAATTCCAGTTATTGTGTAAGTGCGCCATGTGAATATTTATAAACACCAAAAGCGATGCCTGAATAAACAGACACCGCTTTTGGAAATTGATACGAACCAATCCTGATATACTCTCGTATACCATCCGGGGTGGTCTATGTAAACATAGTTGCAAGTGTACCGTCGTGGAAACTTACACCACTTACGTGCCAGATTGCGTCAGTAATACAAACGTAGTCGAT
>Ga0209535_1001112_pt1 | contig 18482 bp, 37 predicted proteins | sample LinPmetageLP28_FD_184041 | JGI IMG/M metagenome (GOLD analysis project Ga0209535, IMG submission 184041) | Marine viral communities from the Pacific Ocean - LP-28 (SPAdes) (version 2) | ecosystem: Environmental > Aquatic > Marine > Oceanic | place: Pacific Ocean | collected 2009-08-22
GCAACACGAGAGGCGTAAGTCGGGGTACATACCGGTAAATGACGCGCGGCCTCTCAAGTATACAGGTATGGGCACGAGTGTGGTGCTGTAACTCGACCGAAAAACATACGAGCATACCTGAAACGGGCGTGAAATGGTTAGGCGGCAACCGCGGCGAAAGCAAAGGTGCCAAACGCAGGTTCGATTCCTGCCACGTCCACTAAAATTAAATAAATATGACTAAAATACCCACACTTTATGAAAAGCTAAAGCCTAATGTTAAGGCTGAACTAAACAAAAGCCAAATTAAATATGGTTCAACTATACGTAATGTAATAGCTAAACTTGAAAGCACACACTTTGTAGGCGATCTAACTATTGATGATATGAAGACAATTCATTTGTTTTCTAGTACAGGTTATGTAAACCAAACAGGTTTAGAGTTTATATGGGGTGAAAAAATCTTTGACGGCTATGGAGAAAATGATTAAAGAAAAAGCACACGACAAAGCTTTTGCTAAAATACATGCTCTACAAATAAGAGTAAGTAAACTAAAATACGACATTGAGCATAAAAATACTGGTGTAGTAACTATGCACGAGCTAGAAATATGTCTTGACGCTGCAATGCGCGAGCTAAAAACTTGGAATTATATATTTAAACTAATAGAATTAGACTATGGAAAATACGACTACGCTGATGAAATACTTGGGAGTAGAGGAAATTACGACTCTTATACAGCAGAATAATGGTACTAGAGAGTTTGCGTTGCCTTACAGAGTAAGAGGTAAGCGCGTGACACTAGCCTCTTATAAATCAGGCTATGTCAGGATTGACAGAAATTGTCACTCAAGATATCAGATAAATCCTACTTACGAAGTACCTTACAAGTTTGTTTCACAAGACGGTGAACTTAAATCTTGGACAAATAAAAGACGTATGATGATATACGGTGAAAAAAACCGTATAAACTTTATATTTAACTATATACTTAAAAATTATTACAACAAACAATGGAAAAAACAATAACAGACAAGCTAATAATCAATAAATTAGAAGCTAAAGGGTACTTAGAGTACCATGATATGGACGAAAACAAAGCTTGGAACTTACTTGAAAAGCATTTCGATTGTGAAGTAACAGATGTTTTTACAAATACACATAAAGAATTTTACTGCTACAGCGAAACTACAGCTGATGGCTATGAGATATGGATCGCTACAAACGATATGGATTCTCCATGTATAAGCGAAGATGTATATTACTACGACAATGATTTATCAGATGCAATAGTAGAAGCTATTGTAAATGGCGAAGATATGTATGTAGATGACTTAGATGCGCACTATTTTATGGATGCTGTAGAAGAAGCATACGGTCAAATGGTAAACAATATAAAAGAAGAAATAGAAAACGAACTAATAGAACAAGGATATGAGTACGAAAACAGAGATGAAGCCACTACCGAAATGGTTTAATGGAGATGTATACACAGAAGGTGGTACAGTAGAAAACATATTTACAGGCGAACCTGCGGAGTTAAACGCGAACGAGCTTAGTATGTATGACCTTATTATGGGTTTAACTATGGTGCTTGAGCGTACGGGTTATAGATCTGAAAGACTAATGAAAGATCACCGCAGAGGTTTACGCTGGTTCCGCAGTGCTAATGCTTCAGCTTATATGATACTTTTAGATTAAACCACCTGTCTCATGGTGTAATTGGTAACACGTCTGATTTTGGTTCAGAAGAGTCTAGGTTCGATTCCTAGTGAGACAACTATGAAATTACTTAAATACACAGTAGTGTGGATAAGTCAAAACCTTGCTATACCTTTTTGGGTGGTAGGGCACGTCCACCTATCTATACACTCTTGGCATGACTTGTATGAAATACTAGCTAGCGTTGGTATGAACATACTCGTCTTTGCCGGGTTTGTAATAGATTACAGACAAAATACGAACACTAATGGATAATAAATAAAAATAAATATGCCAAACATGAGTTATTGCAGGTATGAAAATACCTCTATGGATATGCAAGACGTGGTAGACACGTTGTTTGAATGCGATGTAGACACAGATCTTAGCCACTCAGAGCTAAGAGGTCTAGATACTATACTAGAGCTTGCTAAAGATATAGTAGATATGGAAGATAAAATTACTAATATATTAGATAATGGATAGAGATAAACATATATGGGAAGGCTGGACAGTCGGTGACTTTATTGACGATATAGAACCAGTATTTAATATGTGTGCTCCGTTTCACGACAAGCAAAGTCTTAAACATTGGGTAGCACAAGAGCAACCTTACTACAAAAAGCATATACCAGAAGTATATAATTACTTTTTAAAAAAATCAGGATTATAATGGGAACTAGATCACTAACACGAATTATACCACGTCAAGAAGGCTTAGCGTATGACAAAGCACACGAAAAACCAGAGCTTGCGCTTGTGAATATTTATCAGCAATATGATGGTTATCCTGAATATATGGCAGTAGAATATGCTAAATGGCTAGAAGGTATTAGCATAGGAAACGGTTTGGGCAGAGATCCAGAGCTTAATAAATACGCAAATGGCGTAGGTTGTTTTGCAGCTCAGTTTATAAAACACTTTAAAGATAGACCAGGCGGTTTATATTTATCACCTATTGATGATGATTATGGCTGGGCGGACTATGTGTACACTTTGTTTCCTAAAGAAGGTGAAGAAACTTATATGTCTGTGTATGATGTATTACTAGACTTAGTTATATTTGTAGGTAAACCAGATGCAGTACTTAAAAAATACAATAAAGAAGAATTAGTATGACAGAAAAAGAACTAGATTATCTAGCAGATAAAATTGCTGATAAAATTATTAAAACTTTATTTGATTCAGGTGATCTTGAGATTACTCAATTTCCACCCGCAACAGATGAAGAGATAATGGTAGCAGAACTAGCGCGACTTATGACCCTAATGTCAACATACGAAGACAATGAGGAGTATGAAAAAGCAGCTATAATTAAAAGAAAAATAGAAAGATTACAAACTAAATACGGAAAATTATGATAAAACCCATGCTAGCGCATAAAGTAAATGAAAACAAAATAGACTTTTCAGAGAAGGTTTTTATACAACCTAAGCTCGATGGCGTGCGCTGTATATTTACTAAAGATGGTGCGTACTCGCGTACCGGCAAAGAGTTTCACAACTTACAACATATCAAGATAGATCTTGAAAAGTTTTTTGATAAGCAGCCTAATGCTGTTCTTGACGGTGAGTTGTATAATCACGATCTAAGAGACGATTTTGAGCAAATCATATCATTGGTCAGAAAACAAAAACCGACTGACGAGGATCGTCTAAACGCACATAAACTAATACAATACCATGTATATGATATGATAGCTGAAGGTCCTAGTTACGAAGACAGACTTAACTGGCTATTGTCAAGTAAAAACTTGTGGTCAGAATCTGTTATATCTGTTTACACACTTGAAGTTCACGGGTATATAGGTGCTCAAACAGCACACGGTGTATTTCTAAAACAAAACTACGAAGGTTCTATACTAAGACTTAACGGTCCGTATGAGCAAAAACGTAGCTACAACCTACAAAAATTCAAAGACTTCAGTGACACCGAAGCTACTATTATTGGCTATGAAGCCGGTAAAGGTAAGTTTACAGGTCTTATTGGTAAGTTCTTAATGGTAGATGATGATGGTAACGAGTTCGGTTGTCCAATCGGTAAAGGTTACAACTACTCAGATCGTCGCTATATACTAGAAAATATTCACGACTACATCGGTAAGCTAGCTACATTTACGTACTTCGAACGTACTAAAGCTGGTAGCTACAGACATCCGCTGTACAAAACACTTAGAAATTATGAGTAAACTAATATGGAAATTATACAACGATAATCTTATTTCAGAAGAAGTAGCACACATTTTATTAGATAAACATTATGAGTAAAAAAATATACGAACACATTATATCAGTTAATTATGGGAAAATTACAGAAAAAGTTAAAGCTTTTCAAAAGAAGAAGACGCCACGTAAGGTATCTAGAGACTAGCATTTGGCATCTAAAATATGAAATACTTAATGACGCATTAGTGTTAAACATTAATGAAAATAAAGTTAATTTATTTCATAAATATAACAAACGACTCAAACTAATAACATTTTTTAAATGAGTAAAACAAAAGAATTATTTATGAGGCTTAGAGAAGAAGATGATTTTATAAACGAGCATATTATTATATGTACGTTAGAACCAGAGGGGACTGTGACAACAGCCCCTAATATTAATAAGTAATAGGCTAATGTCATACCGAAATACCAAATTTTTAGACAGCAACCGTATTATATACCGACGAGATCCTATCAGTGATCACCCAGATGAGGTGCATGATTGGGGCACTGTATACTATAATGGTACACATCAGTGTTACGATCTGTTTAGAACAAAAGCTAAAATTACAACGTATCGTTCTTTAAAGTGGCATTTACTAGTTATATGGTATCTTAACCCTGCTATGGATCAAGATGAATTTGAATATGTAGCTAGAAATATGTGCAATAAGAAAAACGGTTTTGTAACATTTACTGTATCAGAGCAGTTATTAAAGAATATTATCTATGATGTAAGCATGTACGATTTAGAAGAACCTCCACGTAATAAAATGCGTAAGATTATTTTTAAAGATACTTGTCAGTTAACGCCTAGCGAAAAGCTACACATTGTTGGCGGTATTATGGGTAGAACTAAAACTGTTACACAAGATGATATATACGATGCTATGTTAGCTTTAAATGAAATACAAGATGTTATAACTGTAGATAAGCTTGCTAAGTATTTTGATTGCTCAGCAAGAACTATATACCGTAACATGGGTAATGAGCTTAAAAAAGAAAAAGAATTATTAAATCAGCAATTAAAAGAAGATGAAAAAGTATAACGTACAGAACTATATAAGGTACAAAGAAGACTTAAAAGCTTCTATGCCTGAACATAAGGAATTTAAAGACTACAGTCGCGATGAGCTTATAGTGCAGTTCATGCCACTTGTAGAAAATCTAGCGCGTAAGTTTTCAACTACACAGCAAGCATCAGGCGTTCTTAGTATAAACGATCTTATACAGATCGGCCACGAAGCTTTAATTAAATCAGTTGATAAACTTCTTTGGGAAAAGCTAGATGAATCTGATGACTTAGAAAAAACCTTAAAATCGTTTTTTAGTAAACGCATCAAAGGTGCTATACGCAGGCGTATTGACATGCACAGAGGCGACATACGTATACCTGAGCATAAGATGAACGAAATACGTAAAAACCCCAAAGACCACAAGATGGTTGCAATGTTTTTTAATTCTATATTTTTATCTATAGATGCGCAACCAGCTAATGATGAAGGCGAAATGATGATACATCAAATAGCAGATAAATCAGAGCCATACAATATAGCTCTACTAAATATTTATCTCAAAGGCTTACTTAAAAAACACCTAAACGAAAAAGAGTATGAGGTGCTTAGGTTAAGCTATGGACTCGACTGTGATAAGCATCAAGCTAAAGATATTGCAGCTAAACTAAACATAGAAGGTACAAGCAATTATGTGCGTGTAAGTGAGCTAAAAAAGCAAGCCGTACACAAACTAATTAACAACGTTGATCACTCGCAAGTGATTGACTATCTGTAAGTTATAATTGTAAAACTGTATTTTTATGTGTAATTATATTAATAAGTAAATACCAATATACCTATGACACTAAATGAAAAGCTGGCTACTATCCAGACAAAATTTAAATCGAAGAAAAGTAGGTTTAATTCATTCGGCAAATATTACTTCCGATCAGCCGAAGACATTCTTGAAGCAACAAAACCCTTTCTACTAGAGTTAGGAGTATCAGTTACGATAAACGAAGAGGTGATAACGTTATTTGATAGCGTACCTATGATTGAGTCGACTGCAACTATCTCTGATGGTGAAGTATCAATATCTGCAAAAGCAATTGTTGGTGTTGATTTAGGCCAGAAAGGCATGCAAGTACCGCAGCAGTTTGGTTCTGCTTCAAGCTATGGGAAGAAATATGCATTAGGGAATTTATTCCTAATAGACGATACGCAAGACTCAGATGCGTCAAACGACCACGGAAAATCCGCGGCTAAATCTAAACCAATGTTAGATATAAATACAGATGCTTTTAAAAAAGCAGTTGAGTACATCAAGGCTGGTGGCACAATGAATGCTATCAATACTAAGTACAAAGTATCTATACCGGCTAAAGCGCAACTTAAAAAGTATGAGCAAGACTGAGATTATTGAAAAGCTTAAGATTGATGAGCATTACTACGGCGACTTCGGTAAGCAGTACCTTAGTAACTCTGACATATCTACGCTTTTAAAAGATCCTTTAGCTTTAGGTAAACCGTCAAAGCAAATACCTGCCTTTTTAATTGGTGGGTATTTCCACACGGCAATACTAGAACCTGAAAAACTTAAAAACTTTAAGGTTGTAGAATCGTCTAACAGGAATACTAAAGCATATAAAGAGATATCAGGTGGTGAGTTGTGCTTACTTCAGTCTGAAGTCGATATGATCGAGCTGATGACAGATAAGATATTGTCAAATGATATTTGCAATGGTCTTATTAGAGGTAATTGCGACTATGAAGTGCCTGGTATTGGTGAGCTAGAAAATGAGTTGTGGAAAGGTAAAGCTGATATATTAAATCACGATGAGAAACTTATCATTGATTTGAAAACAACAGCAGACCTTAACAAGTTTAGATGGTCAGCATCTAAATATAACTACGACAGTCAAGCTTACATATACCAAAAGTTGTTTGGTTACGAGATGTTGTTTATTGCAATAGATAAGACAACACATCAAATCGGTGTATTCGATTGCTCACCTGAGTTTTTACAGCGTGGTGCTGATAAAGTAAAGAAAGCAGTAGAACAATACCAATTATTTTATAGACAAGAAGGTTTTGATCCTTCACAATTTTTTATTAACGAAACCCTTTAAACCAATTATTATGGCAAGAGCTAGAAAAAATCAAACTAAAGTTTGTACAGTAACAGGTATGGAAACAAGTGTAAACAATTTTTATGCTAATCAAAACCATATCAAAGCAGTAGATAATCTACGCCGCAATAGCAACGCTACTAAAGATCAGTTGCAGCGCATGTTTAACCAAATCAATAATTACGTATAATGGCAAGTATAATTAAAGCAAGTATTAACCTGTCTGAAATACCTAAGGATAAAATTATCCCAGGTAAGAAAGGTAAATACTTACCTATAACAATAACTATCAATGACGAATCAGATCAGTTTGGTAATCAAGGTCCTATCGTTGTCGCTCAAACAAAAGAAGAGCGAGACGCAAAAGAAAAGAAGACTTACCTTGGTAACGTACAGGTAGTGTGGACTAATGGTGATAACGTAGCCGCGGCGCCGCGTAATGATCAACCGCAGCAAGCACCACAACCAGCAGCTGTTGAAGAAGATCTACCATTTTAATGATAGATGAAAATGATTACATTAGTATCAACACAGACAACGATGGTAATGTTACACTAATAGAAGATTAAATGCAGACAACAGAGATCAATGGATATATGATTGACGAGTTCAATCAATACAGTCTTAAAGAAGGCAAAGCACAGGGTACATGCCCGCTTTGCTCTCATACTAGACAACCCAAAAATCAGAAAGCAGAATGTGCTAGCTATGATTGGGAACGTGGTCTCGGTACTTGTCACAATTGTAATACAACTTTTCAGTTACATACTTACCAGCGTAAAGGCGCTAGCGAGAAGGTTTATACTAGACCTGATATTGTTAAGCTTAACCCTGTTAAAGACAAAGTAACTGAGTGGTTTGAATCAAGAGGTATATCACAAAGGACACTTGACGACTTAAACGTTAGTCAAGGTCCTGAGTGGATGCCACAGACCGGTAAAACCGAGAACACGATTCAGTTTAATTACATGATGGGTGATCAGCTTATCAATGTTAAATACAGAGACGGTAGAAAAAACTTTAAGCTTTACAAAGGAGCTGAAAAAGTATTCTACAACATTAATAGCATTGTTGGTTATGATTACTGTGTAATAACTGAAGGTGAAATGGATGTGTTAGCTTTACACGAAGCTGGCATTAAAAATGCCTTATCAGTACCAAACGGTGCAACGCTTAATACAAACAACCTAGATTATCTAGATAATTGTATTGATTACTTTGAAGATAAAGAAAAAGTAATACTAGCTGTTGACTCTGATGATGCTGGTCAAGCGTTACAACAAGAACTAGTAAGAAGACTAGGTGCTGAAGTTTGTTTCTTAGCAGACTTTGAAGAGTGCAAAGATGCAAATGAATATTTAGTTAAATATGGAAAACAAAAACTGGCAGAGCGTATTACCAAAGCACGACCTGTCCCACTTGAAAACGTCACAACGTTCAAAGATATTGAAGGCGAGGTTACCGACTTTGTTACGAATGGTTTCAAACCCGGGTATCAAATTGGTTTACCAAATTTCGATGACATATTTTCAACTTATACTGGCCAATTTATTACAGTCACTGGTATACCCAGCTCGGGCAAGTCGGATTTTGTCGACCAAATGGTTGTTGGATACAACGCTAATTATGGATGGAAAACAGCTTTCGCTTCGCCTGAAAATGCTCCGACTTATCTCCACGCACATAAACTAATGCGTAAAGTCTGGGGAGATATGCCTTCTAAGAAGGATATTGGTACAGACAAATGGAAACAAGTAGCAGAGCATTGTAACGATAACTTTTTTCATATTGATATGGAACGTTATACGCTTGAATCAGTGTTGCGTAAAGGTGCTGAGCTTGTTAAACGTAAAGGTATTAAATGCCTTGTTATAGATCCGTTTAATAAAATTAGAGATGTTGACTGTAAAACAGAAGACATTAACCGTTACACAATGGAGTATCTAACTAAGATAGAAATGTTTGCTAAGAAGTATGATGTACTAGTATTTATCGTAGCACACCCAACTAAGATGTACAAAGATAAAGATGGTAAGATTGAAGAACCTACAATGTACAACATTAAAGGTGGTGGCGAATGGTACGATGCTAGTTACCACGGTATATTAGTCCACAGAGACTATGAAGAGAAAACCGTAAAAGCAAAGATACTTAAAGTAAAGTTTCAAAACTTAGGTGAGAACGGAGCTGAAGCTCATTTCAAATGGCAACCAGCCTCGGGTAGGTTTGCACCACATGTACAGCACGCGATTGCTGACGGTGAAAAAATGCCATGGGAATAAATGGCAGCTGCTTGGCATAAGAAAAGCAAAGAGTGGGATATGGGTAGCTATAACCCAACCGATGAAGAGTACGAGGCTAGGCTATGGTGTATACGAAACAAGATATACATATCACCTTTTGCTAAAGGTCCAGCTGAATGGTATATAGATATAACATTAAACGGTAAAATAAACAGGTCGCCTCATGTATATATTAAAGATATGATATGGGAGAACATTTATAAGTTTTATAAATATTATTATGATAAGCACGAAAAGTAATTTTAAAACAGCAAGCGAAGCTTTTGATTATTTTTACATCAAGATTAAAGATAAAGGTGTAGACTTTGATAACACTAAAGCTTTGTTTAATGTTGGGTTTTATATTCACAGCCCTTCTGATAAGCAGATAAAAGCAGGATATAGAAAATGGAATCAGGAATATGCTGCGGCCGAATGGTCTTGGTATTTATCTGGTAACAGAAATATAAGTAAGTTAGGTGAACTATATGGTAAGGTGCCTGAGATATGGAAACGTATGGCAGATGCTAACGGCAATGTTAACTCTAATTATGGTTGGCAATGGAACAGAGAAAACCAGTTAGGTAAAGTAGTAGACATACTTAAGAAAAACAAAAGCACTAGACAAGCTGCTATAAGTATATATGACGGTAAAGAAATATACGATTACAGACACGATACACCGTGTACGTATGCAGTTCAGTTTAGTATCATTGATGATAAGCTTTGTATGTCTGTCTATATGCGATCTAATGATCTCTGGTACGGCTTCTGCAATGATCAGTATCAGTTTGCGTCGTTGCAAGAGATGGTCGCAGACAGACTGTCTATTCCGACTGGCTGGTATTACCACCACGCACACAACTTACATTTGTATAACGATAAATTAAAATAGATGTATTATTTGTATCACATACCGGGTAAAAAGATAGGCGTTACACGTGATCTTAATACTCGCGTAACCCTTATACAAGGATATAAGGAGAATGAGTATGAAGTTCTTGAGCAGTCAGACGATATAGATTATATATCAGACCGCGAAATAGAACTTCAAAAGTCTTATGGCTATAAGATAGACAGAAAATTGTATAAAAATTTATTTAATAAAATGAAGATAAACGCAACAGAACAAACCTCAACATTTCCAGTACCTTTAAATAAACTAAAAGGTAATTTAATGGACAACATAGGTTTACAATGGCGGGTAAATATAAGTGGCTTTGGTCACGGCCAGTTCGAAATTAACGAACAAACAATACCGTGGATAATGGCTAACGCTAAAATGTCTATGTACAATGAAGAACGTAGCTATATATATAACAAAGCTTATTACGAAGCTTTTATGTCTGAACCAGCTGTAGAAAAACCAGGTAATATTTTTGATGACATACGTAGCTGGGCTACTGATAAGGGCATATACGAAAAAGGCGATGCTAGAACTCAGTATCTAAAGCTTATGGAGGAATCAGGTGAGCTTGCAGAAGCATTACTTAAAAACGATAAGCCAGAAATACAAGATGCTATTGGTGATATGATTGTTGTACTTACAAGCATAGCTAAGTTTGAAGATATGTTTATTGAAGACTGTATTAAGTCTGCATACGATGTCATTGCAAAGCGCACTGGTAAAATGGTTAACGGTACATTTGTTAAAGATGCAGATTAAAACTAAAGATGAAGTTGTACGTAGAGTACTAGCTAAGATGGATCAACGTAGTCTTGTTGGTCAAGAAAAGTACGGTGCTACAATGATGGGTGAGATTAAAAACGAAGTCAAGGACTTAGATAGGTTTTTAGTCGATGTGCAAGAAGAACTAATGGATGCGCTTTTATATATTGAAGCAGCACGATACTGTTTAGGTGATGAGATCGAAGAAGCTATGATAAAGCGTATGAACATCATCGGTCAGAACGGTAATGACGGACTACACTATGATCAAGAAAAGATTTAAAAAACGTAGCAAAAAGAAAGGACCAGTACAAGCAAGGAAGATATCATATGATGGTATCAACTTTGCCTCTGGCCTTGAACGGTATATGTATATGGCTTTAAAGAAAGCTAAGATACAAGCCGTGTACGAAGGACAAACATACGAGATATTCTCTGGCTTTGATTTTCCTAACGAGTCTTATGAACGATGCGGTAATGGTAAAGGTGATTACAAAAATAGAGGTAGCAAAAAGATACTGAACATAAAGTATACGCCTGATTTTATTGGCCAAGGTTTTATTATTGAAACCAAAGGTAGAGCTAATGAATCATTTCCACTGCGGTGGAAGATGTTTAAAAGATACGTAGTAGATCATCTGCCTGGAGTTACATTATATAAACCACAAAATCAAAAGGAATGCGACGAGACAATACGCCTAATCCTAGACTTGCGAAACAAGTAGCTAGACAGAAGTACGCTGAACGTCAGATCGATAAGTTTGTTAAGTGGTCTTGGGATCAGAAAGGATATGTCAAATATAAAGACATTGTAAACGAACACGATAAATACAATATAAAAGTATATGGCTAGAGCAAATTTATCAACACATCTGGAGTCTCCTAAAATAAGTAGACCAGGTGTACACGCTAAAACTAGAAACAGTAATAATAAAAAATCTAAAAATTATGTCAAAAAATACAAAGGGCAAGGACGTTAAAAAGAACTGGTCGCTATCGTTTGGGTTTTACCCAGGTATATTATTTGGAATAAGAACTTATGAAGAACCTACACAAACTGCTTACGTTTTTTACCTGCCTTTTGTTGACGTTGCTTTTGAAACTTTTAACTAATGGGACTGTTTGATGAGCGCATAGCGTATAAACCGTTTGAGTACCCTGAGTACTACACAGAAGGTTGGTTGAAGCAAGCACAGGCATTTTGGTTACACACTGAAATACCTATGCAAGGTGATATTAAAGACTGGAAAGAAAAACTAACAGACGAAGAGAAAAACCTAGTAGGAAATATCCTGCTAGGCTTTGCTCAGACTGAATGTGCTGTGTCAGATTATTGGACGCAGAAAGTAGTTGGTTGGTTCCCTAAACACGAAATACAACAAATGGCAATGATGTTTGGTTCGCAAGAAACAATACACGCTGTCGCATATAGTTATTTAAATGAAACACTTGGACTTGAAAACTTTGAAGCCTTCCTGCATGAGGAAGCAACCGCAAATAGATTTGACAACTTGGTTGGTTATAACGGTGATGACCCACGTGGCATTGCTCGTAGCCTCGCTGTTTTTTCCGCCTTCGCTGAAGGGGTTAGCCTGTATTCTGCTTTCGCTGTTCTATATTCTTTTCAGCTGCGTAACATGCTTAAAGGAATAGGACAACAGATGAAATGGTCTGTGCGTGATGAAAGTCTGCATAGCAAAATGGGTTGTAAACTATACCGTGATATGTGCGCGGAGAACAATCAACTAAAAGATCTTTGCAAAAGCGATATCATCAAAGCTGCAGAGACTATGGTTGATCTTGAATACAAGTATATAGATAAGATGTTTGAGATGGGTGACATCGAAGGCATCAAGTCAAATGATTTAAAACACTTTATAAAGAAAAGAACAAATGAAAAACTGGTTGAGCTTGGTTACACTGATCTTGATTCGTACTTCGCGTATGACAAGGCTGCAGCAGATAATCTTGATTGGTTCTATCATCTTACCGGCGGGCTCACTCATACTGATTTTTTCGCGGTTCGGCCGACGGATTATTCGAAAGCTAACGAAGGTGAGGACTTCGAAGACATCTGGTAGTTGGATAAACATAACACAAGAAGAAATAGATGATTTATATAAAAGATAATTTTTTAGATACTGAACTTTTAAATTCTTTAAATGAAAACTTTTTATTTGATTTTGAAGAAATACAAAGACCTGGTTGCACTATATACGCTAAAAGACCTCCTGAAGAATTTATAAAATATATAGAAGCTAAAATAGGTAGTATAGAAGGCCAACAAATAAAATCTTGTTTAATAGGCTTCAGATATTCTGATAAAGAAAAAGATACGCATTGGAGAATACATGCTGATCTATATCTTGATCATACGCAACAGTGTAAACCAGAAAGAGCTGGTATAATTTATATGACTAAACCACCTTCTGGTTTAACAGGCACTGCTTTTTGGAAAAATAAAAAAACAGGATTAGACAATATAGATTTAAACGACATTGAAGCTCACAATGAAGCATTAAAAGATGCAGAAAATTTAGAAGCTTGGGATTTAGAAAGCGTGATAGCTCATAAAAAAAATAGGTTCCTATCTTACCCATGCTCTTATTATCATAGTAAATACCCAAATATAACAGAAGAATCAAGAATAGTATGTGTAATATTTTATAAATATGAAAGGACAGAAACAGAGTAGAACAGATGCGTTAGAAAAACGTATGGCTGCGGTTACAAATGTGCTGCAACAATTAATAAATGAAAACAATAGACTAAGCACGATGGTATCAGGCCATCATCAAGTATTAAAACAATTACCAGGATACGAAGATGCGATCAATGAACTTAAAAAGAAAGTGGCTGAAAAGCCTAGTGAAGGAGAGAAAGCTTTCTCCTACGGAGAGACTAGCGAATAGGCTTGGTTATATGGGGACTGGTTTTTTTATAACTGCTCCCCATTTATTACCTGAAACACCGGGCGTTGTGATATACTTTTTAGCAGGTTTATTCTGCACGCCGCAGGTTTGGGTTGCAAAACAATGGAACTTAGTATTAGTTAATTTAAACGTGATGATAGCATACGCGTTATTATTTTTTAAATAAATATGTGGAATAATGAATGGAAAAAAGGAGTTGACTACCCAGAGTGGGGAGACACAGATGTATACAAGAAGACTATATCCGGGGGATATTTACTCTACGACGAAACCCCTAGAGATGCATACCAGCGAGTATGCAAAACAGTTGCACGTAGACTTGACAGACCAGAGCTAAGTGAAACGTTTTTTGATTATATCTGGAAAGGTTGGCTTAACCTTGCTAGCCCTGTACTTAGCAATACAGGTACTGATCGTGGCCTCCCTATTTCTTGCTTTGGTATCGATGTAGCAGATAGCATACACGATATAGGGGGTAAAAACTTAGAGATGATGTTGCTCGCTAAGCACGGCGGTGGAGTTGGCATTGGCATTAATCAGATCAGACCCGCTGGCGCTAAAATTACAGGCAATGGAACATCAGACGGAGTCGTACCTTTCTGCAAAATATACGACTCAACAATACTTGCAACTAATCAAGGATCTGTTAGACGAGGCGCAGCCTCAGTTAATATTAACATTGAGCACAATGATTTCGAAGAGTGGCTTGAAATCAGAGAACCTAAAGGAGATGTTAACAGACAGTCGCTTAACCTACATCAGTGCGCAGTTGTTGGTGATAAGTTTATGCGACGCCTTGAACAAGGAGATGCGGATGCTAGAGCTCGATGGAGTAAACTTATTAGAAAGAGAAAAGCAACTGGAGAACCGTATGTTATGTTTAAAGGAAACACTAACAAAGCAAATCCAAAAGCATACAAAGACAACGCTTTAAAAGTGCATATGACAAATATCTGTAGTGAGATTACATTACACACAGATGAAAGTCATAGCTTTGTTTGCTGCTTATCAAGTTTAAATATATCAAGATATGAAGAGTGGAAAAATACAAACCTTATATACGATGCTACGTGGTTTTTGGACGGAGTGTTGGAAGAGTTTATACAGAAAGCGAAAGGCAAAGTTGGCTTTGCAAACTCAGTTAGATCTGCGGAAAAAGGCAGAGCGCTCGGCCTTGGCGTACTTGGCTGGCACACCTACCTACAAAAAAACGGAATACCCTTCGAGGGATTAACAGCACAATATGAAACTAGAAGAATATTTAGCCAGATTAAAATTGAATCTGAAAGAGCGAGTAGAGATCTCGCTGAACTTTATGGTGAACCTTTGTGGTGCGTTGGCACTGGGTTTCGTAACACTCATCTTAGGGCTATTGCTCCTACTGTGTCTAATAGTAAGCTTGCCGGTAATGTTAGTCCTGGTATTGAGCCTTGGGCCGCTAATGTTTTCACTGAACAAAGCGCGAAGGGTACGTTCATTAGGAAGAACAAAGAACTAGAAAAGGTCTTACGTAAAGCAGGTATTAATACTAAAGAAACTTGGGATAAGATAATGGCTGATGGTGGTAGCATACAAGACTTACCTCTTGACGACTACGGTTATGTTAATAAAAAGCTAGTGTTATTATCTGAGCAAGATGATTTAGAAACTACAGGCTTTGATAAAGTTAAAAGCGTGTTTAAAACTTTCAAAGAGATTAATCAACTAGAGCTTGTTAATCAAGCTGGTATACGCCAACAGTATATAGATCAATCAGTTAGTTTAAACCTAGCTTTCCCTTCAGAAGCTACACCTAAGTGGATCAACCAAGTCCACATGGATGCTTGGAAGAAAGGTATCAAGACCTTATATTATATGCGCACCGAATCAGTACTACGTGGTGACATTGCTAAGCAAGCTATGGATCCTGACTGTGCTGCTTGTGATGGGTAGCTGTAAAAAAAGAAGGGGACCTCGCTGTGAGATCCCCTTCGGTTACAGGAACTTTTGGGTATGGTACGCCCAGTTATCTTTGTTCCTTATTTTCCACACGGCTCGCCAGTAGCCACATTTATCCAATTTTCTTTTTCAAACCAGTCACGTAATGTAGCTCCTTTCTTACGAGCACCTTTTACGTTTGATTTACTAGAGCGCTTGTACTTACCAGATGCAGCAGCAGATCTTTTAGCTCTAACAACTTTATCTCTTTCAGCTTTGCTCATTGATCTTACTTTAGCAGCAGGCAAACAAACTTTTTTAGTTCCACCACCTTTTACTTTAGATTTCTTTGGGAACGGTGAGCTTTGTGTATACATTATTTATCTAGTTTTTTCATTGCTTTATTCCTAGCACACTTCATTTTTTTAGCATACGTAGGATTTTTCTTACGATTAAAAACTATCTGTTGATTTAAACTACCAACAATAGCTTTCTTATTACCTTTTCTACTTTTAATAAGCCAATCAGCTAGATCACCGCAGCTTAAATCTTTAAACTTACCTTTAGCGTCTGCGTACTTTGAGTCTTTCCACTCAGGTCTTTTTTCTGCCATGTTTTCTTCTTACTTTATTTTTACAAGCTTTAGCTATTGCTGCTTGCTTAGGTTTTTTACCAAATCTGGAGCGTTGCTCCATTACGGTTAGTATCTGTATTTTTCTAGCAAAAGGTTTTTTTATATTCATAACCTTACTACACGTAGCCCTAGCATCTGATTCTGTAGCAAATTTTATTTTGACAGTATCTTTAGGATTTTCGTCTGTATATAATCTACGTGATGAACCTTTAGGTTTTTTACCTGTTCCTTTTTTTGGATCTGCCATTACAGTCTTGCATGTTTATAAACCAGTTAGCTAATTGAGTGTCTCTTTTTGTAGCATCATTACGAGATTTTAATTTCTTAACTTTACTACAAGTGACATCGCCTCCGTATAATTTATTTATACGAGCTTTTAAAACGCCTCTGTAAGCTTTAGCCATTACTTCAATAACTTAGCTTGTTTATAAGCTTTCATTAAGGATTTTTTAGGTAATTCATTTATATGATAAACATACACGCTTGTTTTAGTATGCGTTTTACCAGACATTAATTTACCTTTAGCGTCTTTATGTGTTGCGCCGTTAAATATAGCGCCATCTTTTTTAAAATGAGGTACTCCTTTCATAATTATTTCTTTTTCTTATTACCAAATTTACTAGGTCCACCAGCTTTAGTACAACGTACGCCCCACCCTGAAGCGTAGGCCGATGGCCATACTTTAAATTTCTTTTTTGCTGCGGCCTTACAAGGTCCGCTTATTTTTCCGTATAGTGGTGATGCCATAATTATCTTTTTGAAGGTTTACGTTTTTTATTTATTGTAGATTTTCTAGCTTGAGGTTTATTACTAGGTTTTTCTTCGTCAATACCAATCTCCCAGTCTTGCCAACCACCTAACAATGCTAGTCGTTCCCAAGTTTCTAAGTCTTGCGATGTAGCTTGTACTACGTTATTGGTTTTCTTTACAGCTCTATCAAGCGGTATGTTGGTAAGTGCTGCTATAACATTTGCGCTAGCTAAGTAAGCTGGGTTATCTAAGCTCCAACCTTTTTCCATCATATCTTTTTTATCCCACTGATAAGATCTTGCAGCTTGATTTATACGTGATAGCTTAGCAGATATAGGTGGAGATAGTTTAGTAATTTCATAACCTACTTTTTCAAGCTTAGGTTGTTTCTTTTCCATCTCGTTTATAATACGTATGATAGAGTTTTTACCTACTGAAACTACAGCACCGCCAATTCCCATACCTCTTAGAAGCGAGTCCATCATACCGTTGGCTATACCAATATATTTTTTCTGCTGCTCTTCTGTATCTTCTTCATCATCATCAAATGCAAACGCAAACAATGCTTGCTGAAGCGCGTTAAATAATAGGTTCTGCGCTACACCGTAGTATATAATCTTACTTATATTAGTCTTAGCATCGCCTCGGCCATTCTTAAGATCGCTAGCAGCTTTCTTTATAAGTCTAGCATACTGAGCTGGCGTGTTAGCAAAAGCTAATACAAGACGTCCTAATGGACCTGCTTGTTGCATAGATATTCTATCAGGCCTTGACGATTGCTGTGACTCTTCTGCTGTCTCTCTAAAATCTACAAACGCTTGAGCTTCAGCTTCAGCATCTGTCATACCTTGTTTTTTATAAGTCTTAATGCGATTACGATAAAACGCTGAGCCACCTGATGCTATAGCAAAGCTGTCTGCTATTTGTGTAGGCGTAAAACCAAACTCAAGTAGCTTGTTTATAACACCTTTAGCTCCACCTTTTTTAGCCATGTCTGCAATATCAGCTTCACTTACATTGATACGTAAACCACCACGACGTTCTTTTAAGAAGTCAGAGTTCATAAGCGTCATAAAGTCAGACCAAAATTGTTTCTGGTTTGCAAAAGCTTTACCTGCAGCTAGTATATTGTTATCAGTGAAGTTAACAAAGTTAATACTAGATATTGTTTGTAATAGTGCAGATCTTGTGTTGAAGAACATTATAGTACCAATACTACCTGTAACCCAGTCAGTAAATCTACCTGTAAGCGTATCGCCTTGGAAGTTTCTGTTACGACCAGACT
>Ga0209535_1001116_pt1 | contig 18444 bp, 25 predicted proteins | sample LinPmetageLP28_FD_184041 | JGI IMG/M metagenome (GOLD analysis project Ga0209535, IMG submission 184041) | Marine viral communities from the Pacific Ocean - LP-28 (SPAdes) (version 2) | ecosystem: Environmental > Aquatic > Marine > Oceanic | place: Pacific Ocean | collected 2009-08-22
TAGCAGGTACATCATCGGCTCTTTCTTTGATACCAACTGGTACAAAACCACCTTCATCTCTGTAGTCTCTCTCAACTACACCTGCATTATTTTTTCTCATGTTACCTGTAGGTATATTACTTATGCCACCAACTGATTGAAATACTTTACCTGTTAATTGGAATATCTCTGCTTCAATGTCAGATACATCTTCACCATTTGCAAGTAAATTATCTCTTAGAATTAATAGTTCTGATACTCTGTTAGCACCACCTTTGTAACCTATTCTTCCGCCGTCTGCTTTACCTCTTAAATTTCTTATTAACATTTTTTCACCTTCCGGAAACATACCTGGATTCATTATTACTTTGTATAGTCGTTTACGATCTAAATTAGTTGATAATGATCTGTCCCTAAATAATCTAGTTATTTCAGAACTACTAAAAACTGTTGTAGGAAAAGCCATAGCCATATCCATATCTTCTTCATCTTCGTCATCACCTGCTTCAACGTCGATTGACATAATACCTATTTCTGCATCTTTTGGTTCAGAACCAAATGCATAACCTATTCTTCCGCCGTCTGCGAAAGCATCAGCAAAAGGAGGAACTTCTCTTCCTCTACCTGCATCTCCATAACCACTTGTAGTAGTATCCATAAACATTTGAGGCATAGATTCATAAAGTGATCTTTTAATTTGTATAGGACCATTTTCAGTCATGATTGTAATCATTTCGTCTTCGGTGATTGTTCCCATTATGTCGTTCATTAATTCATTTTTAATCAGTTCATTAGCACCAGACTCGAATCCTATTCTTCCGCCGTCTTTTTTACCACCAAAGAAGTTTTGTAAATACTCTCCGTACTCTTCTTTTTTCTCGTCTCTTTGTGCTTGATCATATTCTTCTTCTGATAATTCTACTCCAGCGTTTCTAGCTAATATTAATGCTTCTGCATAAGATGCTGCAGCGGTTGCTACTCCAATTACTGCTGCTTTGTCCAGGTTGCCATCTTTATCGTAAAAAGCTGCTTTAGCTCCTTTTGTTAAAAGATCTTTTCCATAATCAACAAAGTTTGAAAAGGGTGATCCTGGAGTATTTACAACAGTATCTTTTATTATTCCAACACCATCCGCCCCACCTGTAACCATATCAACACTACCTGAACCTATTTGCAAAGGTTTTTGTTTAGGAAGTATAGTATTATCACCTACACCTTGAACAGCTTGAACCTTATCTTTAAATAAATTTTTTATACCACCTGAACCTGTGGGCATACTAAATGCACCTTTACTAAAAGGATTCTGTAGTCCTTGAAACTCTGCTCCACCTAAGTATCTAGCACCTTGACCCATACCATAAGTCATTAAACCTGATTTAATTGATGAACCTATTCTACCTGTTTGATCAAAACCACCAATACCTGCCATACCTGCTGCAAGCAAAGGGTTAAAAGGTGCAACGAATGGTGCCGCTTTTACAGCTATTTCTGATATTTCATTAGGTATAATTTTTCTAACAAACTTTTTAAGTTTGCTACCTAAACCAAACTTTTCTCTAGGTGCAACTTGCATGATGCCACCATCTGCTCGTAATTGTCGGTTCATTAAAGATCTAGATATTGCCATAATTTAATTAAATTTATACTGTTAGGCAGGCATTAAAATCCTGTAAAAGTTATACTTTATTTGATTTTTTTAGTATCGTCAACAGATTTGACAGGTCTTGTTGCTTGTAATAGATCATCTTTAAATCGACCACAATAAGAGTATTCTCCTACATGAGTTATATAGTCGTCTATATAGGCATATACTTTACCCCCTATATCCATCCATCTTTGACAGAAACCAAAGTCTTCTCCAAAATAACGTTTAGTAACAGGGTCATGTAAAGTATCAAATAAATTATACATATTGTCTTTTTTAACTTCTTTACCATTAATGTTAGTAGGCTGATATATTTCTAAATGAGGATACTCTTTAATCATTTTTTCAAGAACTTCTCTTTTAATTAGCATACATCCAGTAGGTGCATGGGTCAGTTCCATAAGTCCTTTGTCCACGCTAATTAAATCATGATCCCCTATTTTAACGGGAAAAGTAAAACCTGCTTTTGCTAAGTCATCAGCATTTTTAACTGCATCCTCTTTAAAATTAATTCTTCTCCATATTTTGTCCCAACTTAATGTTTTCATAGGATAGGGTACCCCTATAATATCTTTATCAAACTCTAACATTTTAAAAATAGTTTCAGCATTGAAATCAATATCAGAATCAATAAATAATAAATGAGTATATTTATCTTCATGACTTAACATTTCAGCAACACATAAATTTCTTCCTTGAGTAACTAATGAAGATTTTAATAGTGTAAAACTACATTGTATTTTTTTATACCAACATGCTTGTTGAAACTTTAATACTGCTTGTGTGTAATGCATACTAACGTCACTATGACAAGGAGTACAAACCATTATTTTATGAGGAGATTGCTGTCCTATATTTATTTCTCTCACGTTATTTTCTACTTTGTTGGTTTTAATTGTTTGATAAGTATCTTCATTTGAGGTTACTGTTTTGTCTTGGTTAAACCATATAGGTTCACTTGGCTTTAACATTAATTGCTCCTTGTAAAAATCTAGACCACGAAACAGCTTGTTTATTCCACGAATAATAACGTTGAGTGTAACTAGACTGGGTAGTTAAATGGTCTTGTATTGGTTTTTCATGAAGTGTTTCTGCTGCTGCATCTATTCCATAAGCAAACTTTTCTGCTAAATTTTTGTAGTCACTATCATAAGGAATATACATTGGAAATTCCGCTCCTGTTTCAAAAAGAGCTCCATAGTTTGTTACTATACTATAGAGTCCAGCGGACATGGCTTCAAGTAATGATATACAAGAAGTTTCTTCAAATATGCTGGGATAAACATACATATTATAATCTTTTATATTTTCTCTAATATATTCATTTGATTTATACCCAATGTAATTTACATTAGGTAAAGACTCCGCCTGATCATACAATGCTTTATAGTTATGATCATTTTGTTCATGAAACTCTTTACCATATACTTCACATGAAGAATAAACATCTAACGTAATTAATGGATTTTTAACTAACTGCATTGCACCTAACAATACACTTAATCCTCTCCAAGGAGTGTTCTGGTGAATAATTTTTATAGGTTGTCCTTTTTCGTAAGGCTTAGATTGCTCTATTTTATCTACTCCATTTTTTATGACGATACATTTTTCGGTAGGTAGACCAAACATCATTCTAAACTTTTCATGATTCCAATGGCTGTTAAATACATACCAATCATATATTTTATGATTAGCTTTATTTTTAAACCATGGATATAAATTAGGTTGATCGTAAGAATTTTTTTGCCAAAGTATATTTACTTTATTTGGATCAATAGGAATTTTACCCGGAACGCTAGTACAAATTTGTACTTGATCTAATAGGTTTTTATCTACGTGTTGATGTAAAAAACCAAGTTGTAATTCGGTTCCGCCTTTAGGTGTTTGATTTCTTATTTTCATTCATAACTTTCTGTAAAACATTCAATCCTTTCGGTGACACTACTACTGTAAGATCCTGTGCAACATGTTCTGCTGCTGTTTCAGTATTAGGGTCTGCGATATCAGCTTCTTTCTCTGCTTCGTCTTTATATATTTTATTCGTTCTAGTATTCCTTAAAATTATTGTTGTTGTACAATCAATTTTTAATATATTATCCATTTTGTTGTGACCTATCTATTAAAGCATAACCAACTACTACTTCAAGTTTATTAGCAGTTTCTGCTTGAACTTTTATAGCATCTCCTGCTTCTAAATTCAACCCTTGTTCAGAGGCATTTACTGTACTTGTAGCAGGTATATCTTTTCTAAAAAATTCTATATCTGTACTAGCAGAAGAATCTCTTAAATCACAATTAACTAATACAGCTCCTGTGCTATTGTTGGATATATATACAGATTTTACAATAGCAATAGCTGAAGTATTTATACTTAAAACAGTTGTCATAGCTGTACCAGTTAATATCTTACTAGCGTTTTTATATTGTATTGTCATGATAAGAAATAATTATATGTATCCTGTTCTTCTTTCAAGTCGTTTTGAAAAGAAAAGTTTAATTCATTTTTAATAGTGTCTATTGATTGAAGAATTTGTCTTTGATTATCGACCTCATATTCTTCTTTAGGTTCAGGTATATATGCAGTTATTTTAGCCATTATTTTTTAGTTTTATCTACACCTTTTATTTTGCCTTTATTTTTTGATGCATAGAATACAGTTTTGCCTTTTTTCTTACCGTATCTATCTTTCATAGATTTCATTATTTTTTTACCTTTCGTAGTAAGTGGCATTTTATCTCCTTCCGTCTGGTTGAGCGTCCATTCTAAAACTACCATAACGCCAGGTTTCACCTGCAGCATCATTTTCTATTTTTAAAGATAGTAGTCTTCCTCTCGCTCTAGTATCTACTTTATCAGTAGTAGGGGTTATTGTAAAGGGACCTAAAGATGAACCTGTTTGAATATCGGAGGGATAATCGGATATAAATAATGTCACCTTAGAGTTACCTACTAAAAATTTATAATCAGGCATGAATCTTCTCATTGACATAAATATTTCTCCATCCTCAATATCAAAATCTCCAGATCTAATAAAAGCATTGATTGAAGTTGTGCCTGAGCTATTGACTTGATCATTTCCTGTTTCGTGAGCATAATAAATAGTAGCACCATATTTATTTGTAATACCTAATATATCTGGAAATACTGGAGTATTGGTTGCAGTATAGTCTGTAGCATAGGGTTTAATAAAGACTCCTTGATCTTGGTAAGTAGTTCTATCTAATGATGAAGTAGTCCAAACATTTTCCTGATAATTGTAAGTCACACATCTATCAATTTGAGTCGATAATGATTTTGGATAGAACCAATTTATTTCTGTATATAAAGAATTAGGTGAAGAATAAATAACATCGTTGTTGCTAAAGTTAATACCTAAATTTCCATTTTGTGTTGTGAACACAAAATCTTCAACTAAACATGGCAAAGCTTTGACAGTACCATCGAACATAAAAAACCCACCTTCATTGGACATCCAATAAACAGCACCATTAACATAAGAAGCTGCATGTTGACTAATACATCCACAGTTGGTTCCAACTTGCTTTACAGAAAAAGTAAAGGGTGGTCCCACATATTGAATTACATAAGCAGCAAGATCTGTTAATACAAAAACATAATCTTTACCTTGTAGAGCTGCTCTTATTTGATTACCTGTATCGAGTCTAAATGTTCCTGCAGTATTGGTAGCGGTAGGTGAATAAGTATTTAAATCTTCTTGGTTAGAAAATCTTACAAACATAGGATCTTGTGTTGTTGCATCCCCTATAACTGTTTCAGTCCCAAAGTGAAACAAATGTCTATCTCGGTCAGATACTAATGTGAATCTACTAGCTGTTGGATTAGCTGTAGTTGGAAAAATAGATGTAGATTGTGAGGCCCGAATACTTCGAGCTCCGGATGCTCCCGCATTCCATGTAAAAGTTCTACCATCAAATATAGTTGCAACTAAAACTTGACCAAAATTATCCAAAGACCAATTACCTGGATCTAAGGTTACATTACTTGTAGTTCGTTCTGTTCCCCATGTAGAATCTCCCCATAGATAAGTTCCCCAACCAAATCCTGCAGTTTGAAAGGTTGGTCCTACTATAACATAAGGATTAACAGTTGCTGCACCTGCTGCAGACATACCAGATCCTCCTTCAGCACGTGATGCTTGTATTGTAAATGTGCTTGAACTAGGGACAGTTAATATTTCATAAGCTTGTTGTAATTCTGCTGCTGTAAAATCAGATGCTCCTGTAACAGTCACGGCAGATAAAGTTATGTATCTTCCAACAGCTAATCCGTGAGCTGCTTTATTTATAGTTACAGTATTTGAACCATTAACAGTCGATATAGTGCAGCCAGTAATAGCTGTATCTAAGGGTGTGATATCAAAAAAATTACCACCATAATATAAAAACAAACCTTGAGAAGTTCCTATAGCAGCATAACGTTCTCCTGCCAAAGAAGTCCAAGCTAATTGCGCTCTAGCTACACCCGGCAACGTTAAAGATGAATCGGTTAATTGTTCCCAGCCACCTATTTTTTCAGGAGCGGTATATCTAAAACGTACAAAATCTCCATCTACCCATTGTCCAGGAAGAGCTGAAGGTACGCTTTGTTTATTAAAACCAGGGGAAAAATCTACTTTTTTTAAGGCCATAGTTGTGTTATATATTAATTATAAATGTAATGAAAGATAGAATATATAAGGTTTTATGTTAACTCAACCATTTTTTTCGGTGCTAATATCCACCAATCATTATGACAAAAATAAAGATCTGTGTAAGGAATTATCTGATTATTGTTTAAATATAGCAGATGAAAAAAAGAATGATGTGGCTACAGGTTGGATATCTAGTTCTACTTTTAATACGTTGGACCTGTTGAACGTGGTAGAAGAGGATAAATTTAAAAATATAAATGAATGGATTTTAAAAAAAGTAAACGCTCACGGAAAGTTAATTGGATATCCAGAACTAAAAGCTGTTAGTGGCTGGTTTAATGTATATAACAAATATGATTTTCAAGAATTTCATACTCATTCTATGCATCATTTATCTTGTATTTATTTTTTAAAATCAGACGCGGAAAAAGATGCTAAAGTATTTTTTACATCACCCATATACGATGTTGCTAATAAACCTCAATCTAATGAAAATAATCCTATGACATGGGATAAAGTTTTATTTAAACCCGCACAAGGCACTTTAATAATATTTCCTTCTTGGGTTAGACATTGTGTAGAAAGACAAGAAAACAATGGGCCAAGAATTAGCCTCGCATACAATTTTGATTTATGTTCTTAAAAACCTTTAAAATATACACACAAATTTTTGATAAAGATGTTATAAAAGATTACTTTACAATTTTTCCAAAAAATTTACCTTCTTATTTTAAAACAATACCACCTAAATTATTTTACCCTTTAATAGGAAAATTTTTAGAATCTCATAGAACTGTAAAATCATGTTCTGGTTTTTTAAATTTATATAAAAGATCTATGTTGATTAGTTCTCCTTTTGACATTGAGATAGTCTTTGATGAAAATAGAAAAGCTACTTGCGTGCTTGGCAAAATAGGGACAGATCATAGTTTTATGAAACAGCACCCCTCCTTTCAATATTCTCAATATATTCCCTCTCACGTAAATTTAGACTGTGTTTTAAAATTTTCTTTTGGTTGGTTTATTGATTGTAAAGATGAAATGTTTTTAATTCATTCCCCCACCTGGCATCACCCTAAACTAAAAGTTACATCAGGTATTATAAGTGGTCATGAAGAATTAAATTTTTTTATAAATGTACTTAATAATGAAAACCACATAGTAATAAAACAAGGAGATCCTTTATTTTTAATTACACCTTTGACAAATAAAAATTTTAAGTTAAAAATACAAAATAGGAAAGAATTAGAATTTAGAAGGAGGAAAGGTGATTTCACTTTTACAAACATTAAAAAATATATTACAGAAACCGTTTTCAAAAAAAATTGAATTTTCTTTAATGGAGAAATTCACAATAGAAGATTTATTAGATCAATCTAATTTTTGGTTATCTCCTATTTCTGCTATGAAAAGAATACCTGACTGGTATAAAGAAATGAAAACATTTACGCAGGGACCCGATACACCCACTATTAAAAAATGTCCTCCAGTTTTAGAGATGTATAAACATGGTTATTTTATCTTAAATTCTGTAGAGATTTTTATAGAAAGAACTTATGACGACAAAGGAAATTTTGAATACCTTTATGGATACCCTCCTAACTATCAATCAGAACCTTTAATTTCTACTCATGGTAGACAACAAGTTTGGAAAGTCCCTTTAATAGATCGTTGGAAAACAAACCATGCTTTAAAATACAATAATCCATTTTTAATAAAAACACCTCCCGGATATTCTACAATGTTTTTAAATCCTACTATAAATGATATTGATGAAGAATATTATGCTTTTGAAGCTATTGTAGATACAGACATATGGCATGAAGTTAATTTTCCGTTTATAATAAATTGGAGCAATAAACCTTTAGGTAAAAAATATACTTTAAAAAGAGGTCAACCAATTGTGTTAGCTATTCCTTTTAAAAGAACTGACTTCCAAAGCGTAACATATTGGGACAATAAAAAAATGAAAAAATTACATAAACATTTATCAGCAAATAAAGGCAACCTTTCCAATAATTTTTACAAAAACATAAGTACAAAAATAAAAATAAAATAATGAAACCACACCTTTTTGATAAAGTTTTATGCCCCAAAGAACTTTATTGGTTATATACAGAGCTGTTAAGTACCCATGATTGGACTTTAAATGCATTTGCTAGACCTGCACCTGGAGTGGATAGAGTGTTTCCTACTATAGGTAATATGCACATTCAACCTGGACACAAATGGTTTGATTATTTTCAAAGTTTAGTTTTTAGAATTAAACAAAAAGCTGATGAAAAGAAAGTTGGTATGAATTATAATATTGCAAGAGTTTTTGTAAATGCAACTTTTAGTGAATCCACTACAAAACTACATACTGATAATGATGGAGAAAAACCTGTTCATAGTCTTTTAGTTTTTTTAACACCTGTTTGGCAAAAGTCATGGTTAGGTTCTTTTTGGGTAGACGGACAAGAGTATGAATTTAAACCAGGAAATATAGTTTATTTTAATTCTAGTGAATTTCATGTTGGTGATAATCCTATCAAAGGTTGTCCTTGGATTAGGCTTACAGCTAATATTGTTTTGGAATAGTTTATACTTTAAAAAAATCAGGTAATGTATTAACGACAGCACTGTCAACTTCAATATTTAATTCAGGTGTAAATCTTACATTTTGAGGTTCCGATGAATTATATGTTTGTGGAACATTTCTAAGTGCTTCTCTAAAAGCAAGTAATTCTGTTTTATTAGGGTATGGCCAATCTTTAGCCACTAAAAATTTGTCTAAGTATATTAAAAAACTATTTCTTTCTTTCCGAACTCTATCCCATGAATCATAACCTGGCTTTTCGTAATAGGGAAGTGCTGCTATTCTATTTTCTTCAGCTTTATTTTCCTCTGCAAAATCTATTATATTTTGCATTTCAGAAGAGATAGAAGTTATGTCTTCATTAAAAATTTCATTACTAACATATTCAATTTCACCAGTATTTGTTTCAGTATCAAATCTCCAACAATGTATATTTGATGGCCAATTTAAAGATTCATCTTCAAAAACTTTAGAGCTATTATTTATTTGAACTAACTTGTCAGAGGGTAAAATTATATACTTAGTCATATTACGTTTTAATTATAAAAAAAGTTGCAACAAAAGGAGCTTGAACACTTACATTTCCCCCAGAGGATCCGTGATTATGTGCTCCAGTATTTCCTGCATTATTCCATGTGTAGGTACCCTGGTATCTCATGGTGCTTGAATTATTACCAAAACCAATGCCATCTGCTGCTCTAGTAGGAGTTCCATTATGGTTATGCGATGGGATTTGATTCAATGATAATGTTGTATTAGATACTGATACACTACAGGCTGCAGTATTTCCTCCGCCAGTACTTCCCATTGTATTAGTTCTGTTACAGATTTTATCTTTTATATCAGGTACATTAAAAGTGCTAGAGCCATTTCCAGCTCCATAAGTTGTACCTATTGCTGAAAATAATGCAGAGTAAGTTGATCTTGAAACTGCAGCTCCGTTACAATCTAAATAACCTGTAGGAATACTAGATGTTGGCCAAGGAATAATTGTTCCTGTTTCAACTAAAACAATACCTGTTAAATTAGCTGCATCAAAATTATATTTTGTATCTTCGTAAGTAGCCATTCAACTCCTATACAGTTGGTTTTGAAACAATTACTGATTTACTTCCATCATTTGCTTCTAACATTATATCCCCTTCATAAAAGGTAATATTTTTTGGTTGTTCAGCAGAATAAGTAGTTGTTAAATCTCTTAAATTTTGTCTGTATGTAGCAAACTCAGAAATTTTTTCTGCTGTTAAAGGTGAATCTTCCACTTGTGTCCAATCAGTATCATACAAATAAGTATCTCTTCCTTGTCTAATTCTATCCCAAGAATTATATTCATCCTCTGTTATTTGCTGCATTCTTAATTTTTCAGTCGCGTGTGCGTCTATAAACTTTTGAACATCTATTAATGTACAGGGAGTATTTTCTTTACCATCATTATATTCAATAGCACAGCTTTCTGAATTTTCACTATCGTATTGATAAGCATGAATATTAGAAGGAACATCACTAGGCCAATTAATTGGACTTTGATCCATATTAAAACCTTCTCCATCTTTTACTATTGATTTATCGCCTGGTATAACTGATATTTTCATAAATCTCCTTGTGGTATTATATTATATACATGAAATTAAGTAAAGTCTCATTAAGTTTTAATTACGTAGTTAATTGTGATAAAAGGCTGAATAGTACTAACGTCTGATGCGTTAACAGAATGGTTGTGAGCACCCCCACCCCCAGAATTATTTCCTCCACTAGCATTTGTAGCAGGACATTGATTACCGCTGTTACCTGTATTTCTGTTTGATTTTCCTGCGGATCCGTGAGTATGGGAAGGCATCGTGTTATTTGAAATAGTGGTATTATTTGCACTAACCGAAAGACTTGCAGTATTAGCTCCCCCTGTAGATCCTATAGCTTTAGATCCTGATTTACCCACAGGTGCTTTATCTTGTAAATTAGGGACATTAAATGTAGATGATCCATTTCCAGAGCCGTACGTGGTTCCAACAACTGCAAATAAAGCAGAGTAAGTACTTCTTGAAACTGCAGCTCCATCACAATTTAAATAACCTGAAGGGGCTGATGTAGTTGGCCAAGGTATAACTGTACCTGTATCAATACCTACTAATCCTTGGATGCTTGCTCCGTCAAAATCATATCTAGTTGCTTCGTATGTTGCCATTATTATTCCTAGGTTTTAATTATATACATTAATGCTAAATAAGGGTTTACAAGACCGGATATACTTCCTGCATTAACTCCATGGGTGTGTGCAGAACTGCCTCCGGTACTACTAGTATTTATAGTAGTATTTCTAATCGCTCTATTTCCATTACCACTGTTCATGCTATAGTCTGCATTGTCTCCTATACTACTTCTTGAATGAGAGTGAGAAGGAAATTGGTTAGTACTTATAGTAGTGTTGTTTATAGTATGTGCATTTGGAGTCGCATTGTTTCCTCCTCCAGTCGTACCTGCATTTTCATTATTACTCACAGCTTTAACATTTTTATCCTGCATATCAGGAACATTAAATGTAGATGATCCATTTCCAGAACCATAAGTTGTACCTATTGCTGTAAATAAAGCTGAATAAGTGCTTCTTGAAACTGCTGCTCCATTACACTCTAAAAATCCTGTTGGTGCAGAATTTGTAGTCCATGGAACAATTGTTCCTGTGGATAGACCTTGGATACCAGTAAGAGCAGCACCATTGAAGTCGTATTTTGTAGCTTCGTAAGTAGCCATCTATTATTTCTCCTTATAGGTCCAACCTGTAGTCGCGTCTCCTGAAAACACTAAACAGAAACCTGCGCCTTGTGTATTAACGACAAGGTCTGCCGCAGCGTTTGCAATGTTAGAAGAATTTCTTCCAACAGTTAAAGCGTTTGTATTGAAATCATAACCTTGATCAATAAAAGCTACTTCGTCTCCTATTGAGGGTGAAGCTGGTAGAGTAATTGTTACTGCTCCACCATTTGTGTTTACTGCAATTTGTGCGCCTGGCTGAACTGTTTCAGCTGCTGAAATTGCTCTCCATTTTTTTAATTCACTAGCTTTTACGACATTAGTTCCGTCAGAATATAAAGTGTAAGTGTGGCCTTCACATAAAAGAACACCTGAACCAGAAGAAGTTTTAAAAGTTAAAGTGTTTCCAGCATGATTACATGTGTCTTCAACCACATATGTTTTTTCTACTGAATCTGGAATAGTAACATTTAAGTTACCTGCGAGAGTTCCTGTTAATTTAATAACTTCATTTTTTCCATTAGAAACCGCACCATTAGTAAAAGTTAATGCTCTACTAGCGTTAGTTACGTTAAACGAATCAAATCCACCAATTGCTTGTTCTAATATTAATAAGTTTGTGTTTGTAATTTTTCCCCAAGTTCCTGCATTTTCTCCAGTTGCTTGTACTGTTAGTTTTAAACTAGCTGAGGTTGAGTTTGCCATTTTTTAAATTCCTTACAATAATATTTTATAAAATTTATGCAGCAGTGTCAACTTCTGTCCAAGTAGGTGCTGTGCCTGTATTTACTTGAGTCCATACCACTGTTTTAGGACTTCCTAGTTCTATTGTCAAGCCAAATCCTGTTAATATAGCTAAGGAATCAGGTGCTGTTACAGTTCCCTCTTGCATCGTCATTGCTTGACCAGTTAAATCTACTAAAGTATTGGCATCTAATATAGCTGTACCAAGAGCCGCTGTCATAGGTAAACCTGTTTCAGTAACAGTAGCATCTCCAGTTACTGTTGCAGTTCCTGGATTCATTGTCATTGCAATACCAGTAATTGAAACATCCACATTAGCAAAAGCAAAAACGCTTCCTAAAGAAGAACTCATTGCAATACCGGCTACATCTTCTGTTGTAACATCAGTGAAACCTAGAGCAGTTCCTTGAACCATTGATAGTGGGAAGCCGGTAACTGAAAGATTTGCATCTGCAAATACTGCTACATTGTTTTCCTGCAATGTTAATGGGAATCCTGTTAAAGGAACAAGAGCATCTGCTGTAATTTCTGTAACATTACCTAGTGTCATAGGTAGAGGGAATGTTCCAACAATACCACCTGTTGTGGCTTCTACTCCAACAGGAATATTAAATGTAGCTGGACTTAATGTTGCAAAAGGTGATTCACCAAAAGCTGTTAATGTATCGTGGGTAAGATTATTTCCGTTAGCTGTTAAATCAAAACCTGTTACATCAACTTGTTGTCCTGCTGCTATTTCTGTGGCGTTTCCTAAATTAGATGTTAAAGCTTGACCAGTTGTTGAAACCAACACAAATGAAGAACCAAGTACAGTTCCTGCTGCTGCAGTTAAAGGTGTGCCTGTTACAGAAACATTTGCATCAGCTGTAATTGCAGGAGTATTTTCCTGCATAGTCATTTCTATACCAGATGCATAAATAATTACATCTGAATCTTCTGCACTGAAAGGTGCCTCTGAATATGCTGTGACTCCTAGGGCCATAAATTAGGCTCCTTTTTTATTTTCTAATTTTCCTTTTTTCGGTAGTTCTTTAGGTAGTTCTTGTTTTAGAAGATTGGAATAATTTTCAAATAGACTTTTTAAATCATTTAATTCTAACTCAGTATTCGCCGTTAAATTTTTAACATTTATAACTTTTTGTAGATAAAATTGTCCTTTTAAAGATAATTCTTCACTCTTATAATATTTATTTTCAAAATTAAATTGCATGTCTAAGGATTTCCCCAACCACTATTGGTAGCAGTGAAACCAGCATCGTTATTAAATCCTGAAATGTTTATATTACCTTTAGTTAATTTTTTTTGAGCATTTGATGAATCAACTACTGCAAAGAAATCTCCATCTGCATTTGAGGTTGATGTTGAAAGTTCGGAAAGATCTACATTTAAAGTTACATCTCCTGATGTCCCTCCACCATCTAATAATGTACCAGCTGTAACCGCTGTAATATCTCCGACTGTAGGTGTTTGAAAAGAAGGTACTGCTCCAGCTCCAGCACTTGTTAAAACTTGTCCTGAACTTCCAGTAGCAACTGCTACAGGATTACCTGAAGTATCAAATGAAATAATATTACCATCTGTACCTGATGCCATCTTGGCTAATGTAACTGCATTATCTTGTAGTTCAGCTGTGGCTACTCCTAAATCTTTAATTGTTATTGCTCCTGAACTAGCAGCAAAATTATCTGAGCTAAATGAGGCCGCTCCTTTAGCAGATGTAGAAGCATCAGCTAGATTTATTGTGACATCACCTGATGTTCCACCGCCTGTTAAATTTGTACCTGCTACAACAGAAGTTATGTCTCCAACTGTTGGAGTTTGAAAAGTAGGTACTGCTCCCGCACCTGCTGAAGTTAAAACTTGTCCTGAACTACCCGTAGCAACCGCTGCTGGGTTTCCAGATGTGTCATAAGTAATTAAATTACCATCTGTACCTGGAGCCATTTTAGCTAATGTAATTGCGTCATTTTGAATTTCTGCTGTAGCTACTCCAGCGTCTTTAATTGTTATTGCTCCAGAACTAGCAGCGAAGTTATCTGAACTAAATGATGCAGCTCCTTTAGCAGACGTAGAAGCGTCAGCTAAATTTAGTGTAACATCTCCTGATGTACCACCGCCTGATAAGTTTGTACCTGCAACAACAGAAGTTATATCTCCAACTGTAGGCGTTTGAAAAGAAGGTACTGCACCCGCTCCGGCACTTGTTAAAACTTGTCCTGAACTACCTGTTGCGACTGCTACTGGATCTCCAGATGCATCATATGAAATAATATTTCCATCTGTACCTGGGGCCATCTTAGCTAGTGTTACTGAGTCATTGGCTAATCTTGCGGAAGCCACTGATCCACTTGCTAAATTAGTTGCGTTTAAATTTGTTAAAAGTGAACCATTGTTTGCACTAATGTTTCCACTTGCGTCTAAGATAACTGATTTTGATGCAGGTAAAGTTACAAATACATTTTTTGTTCCTGCTGCAAAATTTACTGCGCTATCAGAATTAGAAGAGGAAATAATAGTAGTTCTAGCTAAAGTGCCAGCTCCAACTGTTCCTAATCCTACTTCAAATTCACTATTACTAGTATGTACGATTGCATAATACGTTGTATTTGCATTTCCGATCGCACTAGAAAAAGTTTCAAATCCTGTTACTGCTCCTGCAAGAGAAAAGGTACCCGTACCTGTAGTGGTAGAGGTTTCTTTAACTCTATCGTTTACGACTAATGCCATTTATTTCTCCTTAACCAGATATTCTTAATATAGCTGCTGCTGTAGTAAACGCTGGGAACTGTATTGTAAAAGTTCCTGATGTAGCTGTTTTATCTGCTCCAAAATCTAAAACACAAACTGTAGCATTAGTAACTGCTGAAGATGTATTGTAAATCATTGCACCTCTAGCTGTCAACGTTACACCTGTAAAAGATAAATCTGAAAAATCAACAATTGCAACACCTGAAGCAATTGATGTATTTTGACCTGTTAGTTTATCTCCACCCGAAGCGTAAGTACCAGTATTCGCAACTTCGTTTGTAGTTACGAATGCAGTAGTTGATGAGTTTAGAGTTGCTGAAGAAGTATAAAGAGCTAGTTTAAAAACATCACCACCAGAAGATTTAAAACTTTGATCTCCTTCTAGTAATTGTTTTTTAAAAGCGTTTGCGATTGCTTGTGTTATAGCCATAGTTTTCTCCTTATTGTTTTCCTATTCGAGGAACACCTGCTTGATATTCATCTCGTCTTCGTCTTCCCATTTGTTCTATAGAGAATCCTTTGACTGCCTCTTGATATTTTTTATCATATAATTGGAGCATGTCAATGGGCCCTTTTAAAAAGCCATAAGCTTCTACTAGGCATGCATACAACAGTCCGTTGGGAAAATACTTACTAATGTATGTAGTGGTGTTTGTAGCAGATAAACCAGGGTCTTTCAAGATATAGTTTAACTGAATTGTGTAAGTAGCATCGGGAGTAGGTGCTACTATAATTTCATTATCATCCCAAAAACCGTAATATTTTGGAACACCTGTTGCCTCTGTAGGATTAAATTCTGACATAAAACTTGTATCTCTAAATTGTAAAAAATCTCTGTTATCAGGTTGAGAACTTCCATCAGAGTCTACTATTTGAGCAGATCTAATAACTAGTAAATCAGCCGGAGTATCTAGGTATCTTTGATTTGTAATTAAATTTGCTGTTGCATATCTTCTATTGTTATCTGAGTCGACCTCTCTAAGAATTTTAAATTCTGCATCCTGAATAAATCCATTTACAATTGTTGAAGTTAAAACATTTGAATCTACTTCTGTGTAATCTCTAATTTTTTGTACTAATTCTGTGTATGTCATTAACTTCTCCCGTCCGTTATATTAACATTTAAAGGACCGGCAATACAACCATTTCCTCCACCTGTAAAGTTATCAACCCATGAGAAACCTTCATCATTGTCTTTTAAATAATAACCATTTTGATTAGTAACTGTTGGGGGCTGACCTGCACTTGGAGAAGTTGTGGTACTTAAAGAATGAACCTCTCTTGCTCCAAAAACATTTGCTCCCGAATCGTGATTACTTGCAATAGTGTTAGCAGGAACCTCTCCTCTAAACGGTGCATTAGTTCCTCTAATTAAACCAGATAAAGTTTTTGTTCCAGAATTATAAGCTGCATATTGTATAATTTCATTTTCATATAGTCCACTTACAGAATTAATTTTTTCAATCATTAGGTATCCACCATTAGTGTAAAATGAAGTTGCATCAGCTACTACCATTGAAGTATCTGTAGCAGTTATATTTGCATTTAAAGTTGTAGACATTTCTAGTTCTGCAGGCAAAATTAAAAATGCAGATCCTGCTGCTGACAAAGGTTGTGCTATACTCATTAATCTTACAAAATCCCCAACTAATATTCCGCTGTTAGGTTGGGATACTTCAAAAGTTGCTCCGACAGTAAGTAGATTTGGTGTACTCAAAGGATTATCTGGTAAAAAATCTCCTGTAGGTAATTCTAATCTAGCTGGTCTTGGATGTTGTAGTCCTTGAGGGTCTGCTGAATAAGGTGTTGGTTCTAATTGTGGTTGTTTGGGTTCATACTCAGAAGTATGTACTCTTGCTCCATTCCATTCTCTAACCATTTCACGATATGGAAATTGAAGACCGCTTCTATCTGAAATAAATAATGCGTATCTTCCTTTTGCTGTATTTCCCATAATTATATACTCGGATAATAAGTTCGAGGTGAAATGTAAACACTAGCTGAAGAACCATCTTCTTCTAGGGCTCGTGATAACTCATCCTCATAAATTAATTTTAATTCTTGTATTCTAGGTGGTGCATATTTCATTGCTAAGTAATATGATAAACCTGCTACCATACAAGGCACAAAACGATAAGGAATATCTGTTGCATTAGTGTAGTCCCCTGCATCTTGAATTCTTTTTTCATAATAAAAATTTATAATTTGTCCATTTTCAGTAGAACCTGGAGTGAGGTACAAACTTATTAAAACATGATCAACAAACCTTTGAACAAAATATTGTGAAGGTTGTCCACTTGCTGTTTTATTAGATAAGGCTTGATATTGAGATCTGTTAATTTTTTCTAAGGGAGAATCGACATTAGAAGAATTTCTAAAAGAACATTCTAAAATTTCTGTAGCTTGGTTTACAAAATTAGTTATAGCAGCTCCACTTAAATGAGTGGCAGCAGTTGTTCCATTAACTCCACGGGTTACTCCAATAAGTTCTTGATCATTAAAACCTGTGTAAGAAATATTTTCTGAATCTACATTAATTGTTCCTGCTGTAGGCATATGGGTTATAGATGCTAAAGTAATTCCAGTAGTTGCTGTTGTTGAAATAATTGCTGCGGTTAAAGTTGAGGTTATTCCATTTGAATTACCATCAGAAGTAGAACGAAATATTTTATATTCTTTTTGTCCATTAACTAAACTAATATTAGTATTTTCTACTTCCCAAAAATGAAGACCTCTGTTTCCCCACTCAGAAAATAAAATATTTAACGAACGTCTAGCAGTTTTTAAATTGTAACCGCTCATGTCAAATTGACCAAGTCTATTATAAGACTCCTCGATTATTTCATCGATCGAAAACGTTTTGTCAAACGTTGTAGTGCCTGAAGTAACATTGGCCATTAATTATCCTATGTAAAGGTTATAGTAACGCCAGGTGTGTTTGTTAAGTCTAAATAAACACCTTCTTTAAATAAAATACCCGAACTAGGACACAGAATATTTAATCCTTCTGTTCCAAATTTATATGTAGCAATTATAGTTCCAGATGCTCCACCAGTTTTTAAAACAACACTGGCACTAGCAACACCTTCTGCTTGAATAGAAGTTACTCTAGCTCTTTGCGTTGTAGGAACCATTTGGCCATCTGCAGTTGCGTGTGCTACTGATTGGTCACTTGAAAATGAACTCATATTTTTTCTCCTTAAAATTAATGTGTGGGGCCGAAACCCCACACTAAATTAATTATTAACTTAGATTAATGTTTTGTTGATATAAAACAGTAAATCTTAACTCGCCAGCATTTGTTGCTGCTGAATTAGTTACATTCATTCTTACATCACTTGTTCCAACATC
>Ga0209535_1001117_pt1 | contig 18444 bp, 26 predicted proteins | sample LinPmetageLP28_FD_184041 | JGI IMG/M metagenome (GOLD analysis project Ga0209535, IMG submission 184041) | Marine viral communities from the Pacific Ocean - LP-28 (SPAdes) (version 2) | ecosystem: Environmental > Aquatic > Marine > Oceanic | place: Pacific Ocean | collected 2009-08-22
TATATTCAACTCCTTTTGTTAATTGCTTCATAATTCAGTATAGCATGAATGGTAATACCGTCAACCGCAAATGAGTCGCATAGAATGGGAGGTTTTACTCCATAATGAAGAGGCCTTGCCCAAAAGTCACCGGTTTGAACCTAGTAAATGACTCAATTTTAAGGGCGTCTGCCTGTTGGAAGTTTTCTTCACATATCTGTTGATATTTTTCGTTGCCTATGCTCATTCTCCTCCTGCTCACAGTCACATTATCAAGCGATAAATCCAGGCCAAATAAAGTTTGTATGGAATCTTCATACGAAAGCCCATGTTCCATCCGCTTGATTAAAACCTCTGACAGTATCTGGCAAGAACCCATCATGTTATCAAGTACCGGAATAGTAGGATCTTCAAATATTTTAATATCCATAAGATCAAGTTTATCTCTAATATAATCAGTTGGTGTAAAGAACTCCTGCTTCGTTGTTCTTGATTCTTTAGTTCTGGCGAGTGTTATATCAAACTCGAGTCCTCGCATCCATTTCTTTACGTCATCTAAATTAACGGTCATTTTCTATGATCTCGATCTCTTCGTCTGTGTAGTTCCCCATCCTGTAGATGTCTTGGTCTGTGTAAATCTTTGTTGGCTGGTTGTTTATAAAGTTTGGTACATAGTCCAACTGTGGGTCATCCAGTGTCGTTGACATCCTGGTGTTTTTAAAGTGCCATTGTATCGGCTTTGAAAATAGATAACTGTTCCATCTCCCAGACATCTCCCTTGCTTCTTGCTCGTTTGAGAATACTTGTCCGTTGGCTATCATGTCTTTTGTGGTCCTGTCACTAGGTATGTTGAATGCCTTCACAGGATTAATTGGATCTTTATCATAGTTGTTCTTCTGATAACTTGTCATCAACACCCATTGCTGATCATATTTTGATTTAACTCCATTTGAATCTGTGCTTGAATCAAAAAATATTCTATTCTCCTGTGTCTGTTTGTGTTTCATTATGAGGTTTCTCTTACTTTGGTCAAAGAATGGAAATATCCTATCATCAAACTCTGCTTGGGTGACTAGAAAACTTTCTGTTCCATCGTTGTTCCTAATGTTAATGTCTCCTTTATACCCTTTCTCACAGATAACCGTGCAGGTCTCCGTCAACACCCCGGTATCTTTGAACAAGTCCAGAGGATTAATAATGATCGTTTTAATGCCAAGTACCTTGAGGCTCTTTCTCACACTCTTACCCAGCGGTCTATCAGGTTGTGCCATCCATTTATAAGGGATTATGTATAGAAGTCCTGCTACGTCTAACAAGGCCAATGTTTCCAACGAAACATGATAGATATTAACCCTACCTAAACCTATCGTGTAGGCAGGATTGCCTATGCAATAAATTTTGCTCCAATTCGCTTTAATGTTTCTAACAAATTTTTCCATATCATTTTTAAATTCTTCTAGAGTCTGTGCATCAATACCTGAAGTGAAATATTTTCCGTTCGTAAGTTTTTCACCATTGACAGCGATGTTTTTAAAAAAATTATTTTTTGCATATCCTGTTATCCTAGTATTATAACATGATTCCACAATTTTTGCAAGTTGTCCTCCTCCTAGGTCAAGGTCGTAGACATCTGTATTATTTGGTAAATTTGATATCCATTGCTTGATGTTCCCCTCGATGACATCGAAACGGGCATCCATCCTGTTGATCTCTGTTGACGGTTCCCTACTCATCTCTCAACAACTCCAACTCTATCCTGTCTGAACTGATTATACCAAGTTCATATAATTTTTTAATGCTTGAAATTTTCAATGGCATTATTGTTTCCGCAGGTCCCACGAAATCATTATTTTTTTCCAATATTAAGAATGTTTCTTCTAGAGTCTGTGCATCACAGCCTTTCACTAATTTAGGCATGTGGTTAATCATTTCTACTAGGACCTGCTTTACGATTTCCATTTCGTTTATTTCTTTCTCCGGTGCTGACTTGTCTTTTTTATCCTCATCGTCATTATCGTCGTCCTTGTTTTCTTTACCTGAAAACACTTTATCCATCTTCTTCTCTTTTTTTCCTGCGACGCCCAGACATTCTTGCTTGATGTCCTCCGGTATTAGATCGAAGTTATCTCTGATAATTGCATCTCCGATAACTCTGCCCACTGTGTTTGACTCAAACACTTTCTTAAGATAGTCTGCCACTGTCCATTGGTATGGCTCGTCTTCACCCATCTCAAAGATGTTGAAAGTCCTTAGGACTTTTTTCATTGCTTCTGGCATGGACGTCTTGTCTTGCTTGGCTATGTCGAGTGCTGTGGATAATAAAATGGAGTCGACCACACTAGATCTGTTAGGGTCGAAACTCCAGTCTATGATGAAACTTTGTTTATGGAATGGTGCCCTTGTCAACGCCCTTGCCAGTTTCTGTGCCACTGACCATTCTGCACCACCGTCCAAGAACAAGTGTAATACCTGTATTGGGTAGATAGAGAAAGACCTGCTGGGCATATTAACACCCAAGAGCATCACATTCTGTTTATTCACTGAGCATTCTTTAATAACTTTCCAAACCATTTGTTCTGCATTCTCACCTTTGAATTTTTTACCATCCACAGCAGAGTCACCGTCTATGGTCACAAACCTTGTATTTGGTAATGCCTGACGTCCTATTTCGGCGAGGGCGTGTAAGGCCTTGTTGGTACATCCGTTGCCTAGAAACATCATTTCAACTCTGATGCCATTGTAGAGTACCTCAACCGGTTGGTCCTTCATGCGAGACAGGATGTTTTGAATCTGTGATTTGTAGTTCAGGTTATATAGATTGTGCCTGCCCTGTTGGCTGGCCTGGAACCACATGGTCAGGAATCCACTCGCTTTATGTGGATCTTTTATCACTCGCCCACAGTCTGTGAAATATTGCCACTGTTCCTCGGATAGTGTGAGTTTCATCTTTTCAACCAACAATCCCATGTCGGCCCTTAGGAAATTCACATCTGGATAAACAATTTTGGGTCTGAACACGATATCCTTTGTGATGTCTTCTCTGATTAACATTAATTCTCCTCCCTCTGTTTCACTATCAGTTGGAAGTATGATACCCTGACATACTTGTCGTATTTCCATGGCTTGATTGCCCTCTCCATGTGTGTACCGCTCTCAATGAGAACCCTGTCATCACCCACTGCCTTCTGCAGGCCAGGGTTGACCTTGGCTGTGTGGGTGGCTATGTCTGCCTCTTCTACCACCCACAGTTTCTCCCTTTTGAGATCCTGTAGGAATTTGTATCTGTCTGCTGTGGTTTCGCTCTTTACAAGTGGACAGAACCATATCCTTTTAGATCCAGATTTAACTGATCCTTTGTATTTCTCCATCCAATTAGATTTCCTCATATCTATCAAGGTCCAGTCCTTGAATAACCTGTACTGTGGTACCTGCGATAGATAGGAACCCCACACGGTGTAGACATAACTGGCCACTATCACGTCTGTGGTGCTGGTAAAGTGGGCCACCATCATGGACCACAAGGTCTTGCCAAATCTCGGACAAAGATCACAGGCTATCACACGGGCACCACCCAACAGGCTGTTCACCACAGTAAGCAGGCTGTCTATTATGACGCTATTGTTAATTTCTAGTTCCTTAGGCTTGTGGGTCACTTTCACTTCCTGCCACAGTTCCGATATCATCTCTTCAGGAGCCATCCTATGGAATTCAGATGTACCCACCCGGTTGATCAGACATTTGTCTCGGAGGATATTATCCACACCACCTCTCTGGTGGCACTTGTCCGGACAATGCTTCGTGGCCCAGTCTGTGACATCCACTAACCAGTGAATCTTCAGTGAACCTTTCTGATCCGGTTCATCCACAGGATAGGCCACAGACCAGGCACTATAATTCTGTCCTGCTCCGCCTTTAACTCTTTTTAATAAGGAATCATATGGAATAGCACCACTGTTGACCCAATGTTCACCCCACTTTGGATCTCCACCGTCTATGTTCTGCCAGATATAACCCCACATACGACCTTCCTTGTGAGGTGTGTAAACGGTATCGTCAAAGTTCATTAGCCCACCATCCTGTAGGTCTTGCCTTTGTGTTTCCGTGCCACTTGTTTCACTTGGTCTATTAATGCCCGGTCTCCGAACACCGCGATGCCTATCTGCTCATCTTTGTCTGCCTTGCTCCCTGCGACTACTGTCATCTTAGATTTGATGTCCACTGTATTCTGTTCTGTCTTGTAAGGAGGATTGCCAACCACTGTCACATTCTTGTAGGTTGAATAATATCTAGTCCCATCGCCCTTGATTACGGTATCAACAAATGTCTGGAAGTCTTCTAACATAAGTTCCAAGAAATCCGATGCGTCTGCTGTGGAATCAAATGTGAATGACAACCCTTTTGGGATGTCGTCTCCAGTTGACTGTTCTTTTACTGTACCACTTTTAGTACCTGCGAATATCTTCAATGCCATAGGCAGACCTAATCGTAGAGTAGGTCCTTTGTCCACTGGACCTGCTGGATGACAAGAATATAATCCAGACTTGCCTGTGCCTTTTATTCTGCCATCGTCATCTCTTGGCATTGATTTTAATTTGTCGTATAATGATCTGAAAGCAGATCTTATTGTTTTAGTGTTTGTCATTTTTTATCCTCCTTCGGATAGTTTGTTATTTTTTTAAACAGCCATCTGCCTAAAATGTAAATTTATTATAGCATGGATGGTAATAGCGTCAACCGTCAGAAAGTCGCATAGAATGGAAGTTTTTTGCCTAGTCTTCTAGGTCGATCTCGTTTTTCTGAAGTATTTCCTGGATGGTGTCCCTATCTGAGTAGGTCCATACCGTGAACGATGCAGGATTCATGTCATCACCGTCCACCACACAATCAATACCTTCGTTCTGCAATACGGAATTGATGCTGGGTACGATGCTTCTGTCGTGGTCGTTGTCGGTGTCGCCTAGATCGGCTACCGCGAAAGTGTGTTTATGGGTTTCATGTATTGTCATTATTTCAGTCCTCCTAATTTTAAAATTGTATCCTTTGTTATCTGGTATCCCTCTTCGTGTGCCGAGGCCTTCCATTCGTTCTTCTCTGACTTCTCAATTATCTTGGCTCCGGTGTTCAGTGCCGAGTACACCTTCTGCGATATGTCCACGGTCTCATTGGCTGTGAATATTGAAAGCAGGCCTGCGAATATGGATGTTATGCTCATGACAGTATCCACGGTCCTAACAAGATCAGTACCAACATGATCGGTACCACGATTGTCATTGGCCAGAAGTCTAACAACTCCATCCAATCTTTCTTTGTCATTTTATATTTCTTCTTCATATAATTTTCACCAATATAACTACCTGAAGACATAGTATCGCAACAGGAATGATAGTTCTGATCAACTCCATTGTGTGATTGTATTCATCTAGTTTTCTTTCTAGTCTGTTTCTTTTCTTTTTCATCTATCTAAACTTGCTTTCTAAATGGCTCAAGTGTTCTTGGCACCATTCTTTAATTTCTGATTTCATTGGTATGATCTCTGCTTCTCTATATCCGAAGCCGAAACAGATATGTTGGAATCTGTCTGCGAACTTGTCCGGACCCATCAAAGCATCCTCACCATAAGAGGTACAGCCATCTAGGTATTCACCTTTGGTGTATTGGTCTATCATGTCCTCGTATATCTCGTCTATGGACTTTGTCTGTATGTTGACTGACATTAAGCAACCTCCTTGAGTAATTCGTCTGCTGGTTCCCAGTCAATACCGTTGTCCGAATATTGCCAAGTACCTTTCATGAATAAAAACAAGTGACCAACATCTTTTCTCATGTCTTCCTTGTTCCATGACAAGTTTGATTCAATAACATCACCAAAGCCGTCAACATAACAGTAATCGTCTTTCTTGAATGTTGGCATAAGGATTGGTGAATCTACCAATTTAATTGCATCTTCCTTGGTTGGGTACTTGTTTAAAAGTATTTGAGCCATCGCCGTATAACTTGACTTCCAACCTGTTTCAACGGCACTCACATTCTGACTTCCGTCGATGTATCCTACCATGATTCCATGTTTATTTGAATAATCTATTTTTTCTAGTCCTGTTTTCATATGTTCAACTCCTTTGTTCATAATTCAGTATAGCATGGAGTTGGATGCCGTCAACCTGGTAAAATTTTAGGGTATATATAAAGTAGGAAATTTTTGTTCTGACTGTGGTATAATATCTAGTGTCTGTTGACAAGATCAACTACTAGATTTAGTGCCAACCAAAATTACCAAATTGGCCTAAATTACCAAATCTATCTCTTTTTAGGTTTGACTATCCTTGACTTCACAGGACCTCGGCCCTTCAGCCTAGGACTGAAACTCTTGCCCTTCTGAGTGGCTTTTTTGATTTGAACACCCTGCAACCTTTTTGATCCTGCTCCTGATCTTTTGGTCTGTGCCAGTTTCTTGCCTGCTGTCTTGGCCTTGGCCTGACGTTTCTTTCTGATCTTGGCAGACTTCTGTGGATCTGTTTTTTGGAAACAGGTACTTGGCTTGGCCACGATACGACCTTTCCTGGGTCCGGATGAACATCTGAATCCTTGCTTTGGCGCCTTGCCCTTCGTACGCCTTAAGATCTGACTGACTCCTTCTGCGATTGCAGAGTGGTCTTCATGCTCCTCGATTGGCGTGTCAACCTCTAGTGCCGATTCATTTTTTGGCACTATATTTTGTGGCACTATATCTTGTGCCAAACTCTCCGATTGACCACTATATGTAGTGCCACAAGATGTAGTATCTTGATTCTTATTTGGCACTAGGATTACTTCGGTGATCTTCATATCAGTATTTATAGACCTTACACCTTACACAACTAAACCTTAATGCTTAAACTAATGCTTAAACTGATGCTTAAACTTAAACTTAACTGATAACAATGTGTTACGGTGTGCTACATTCTGCACAAGATCAACTTGCCATGGACGGATGTGTTAAATACACATGCAATGAAGATCTACGAAATTTACAACACAGACGAGAACATAGGGCCTGCACCAAAGGGTGCCTGCTCAAAGCCAATGTCTAGCCTGCCCGCCTCATGGGTCAGCAGTTGTAAGTCACAGGGCAAGATGAAACGTACCGGCAACAGGAACGAGAAAGTGGCCGGCAAGACAATGAAAGTCTCCGGCAAGAGAATCAAAGGCAAGAAGTATGGCGGACCACTGCCAGATTATTCAAAATAATATCCAAATCAAAGATCCAATAGCGAGCCAATAGCGAGCCATAACTATTCACATATGTTCGGATCGTTCTTTGGTAATAAAATAATATATGCAACCAAGATAGGGTTCATAGGTCTGGGCAAACTTGGTATGCCCTGTGCGGAAACTGTAGCACAGAAAGGATTCGATGTCACGGGCTATGATATCGCACACAAAACCAGCAACCACATCACCATCAAAGACAGCATAAAAGAATTAGTGCATGACAGAGACATTGTATTTGTCGCCACCCCCACGCCACACGAAGAAGGGTATGATGGCAGTAAGCCTACAAGTCACCTACCAATCAAGGACTTCAACTACGACTCCGTCAAGAATGTTATGGAGGTTTGTAACAAACACATGGTAGACACACAAACTTTGGTGCTGATATCAACTGTGTTGCCAGGAACAATACGCAGAGAGTTACATCCTATTGTAACAAACACCAAACTGATCTACAATCCATATCTTATCGCCATGGGGACGGTGGCCGATGACATGATCAGTCCAGAAATGATAATGATAGGATCCAAGAGGGGAATGAAAGGATCTAGATGTAGAGAGCGGAGTGAACTGCTCGAAAACTTTTACAACAAGGTGTGTGACAACTTCCCAAGGGTGGAGTTCGGAACATACGAGGAAGTGGAGTGCATGAAGATTTTCTACAACACCTTCATTAGCAACAAGATCGCATTGGTCAACATGATACAGGACGTGTCACATAAGTTGGGCAACATGGATGTGGACAAGGTCACAGGAGCCCTGAGCAAGAGCACCATGAGGATTGTTAGTTCGAGATACATGAAGGCAGGAATGGGTGACGGTGGCAGTTGCCATCCAAGAGACAACATAGCACTGCGTTGGCTGGCAGACGATATAGGATTGGGTTATGATCTTTTCGAGGGCATAATGACAGCAAGAGAGAAGCAGGCTGAGAACATGGCAAAGGCAATTCTTGAACACGGTAAAGCCGTTTGTTTCTCATCTGATTCTTACAAGCCTGGTGTCAATCTTGTTGATGGTTCATACAGCCTACTAGTGCAACACTATGTACAAGAGCATGGTGGAATTATTGTTAACGGCATAGACACACCTGTAGAAGTGATAGTCAGGGTGCATGAAAGCGATCAAATAACAGCAGATAATCATACAATAATATTTGACCCATGGAGATCCTATCCCCAGGCAGATAATGTGGTATATTATGGTAAATACTAACAGTTTAAAAGGAATATTAAAATGGCACAAGTAAAAATAGTTTGGTTAATGCACGACGTAGACAACTACAACGGTGAAACTACCGATTCAGGTTACTTGTGGCCAACAGACGGTACAAGCGAAAACGCAGAAACTTCTAGAGGACTATCAGGCAAAGGTGGTGAATCATCAGCAGGATCAAAAGCTGTCATAGCCGACTCACTGGCTGACCTTGGTGCAAGACTAATACCAGGTAGCACACATGCCAAAGCGGCATTTGACACCAAGTCACATGCCAATGCAGACGCGGCCAAGACTGCTATGGGTGTTGCAAACGTAGATGTTTCAGATGCCAGCAGTTCAACTTGGGCATTGAGTGGTGATGGTACAGAATTGAGTCTCACTGCTAATTTTGATTCAAACGCAGACGCTGACAGTTTTCAAACTAAAATTGCCGACAGAGATCCATGGGCAACAGCAGGTTTAGTGTGGCAAGATCTATCCAAAGGCGTTTGGAACAGAGACGAATAATTATAATTTCCCAACACAGTAAGGCAATAAGAATTTTCTAAGGCGATCCAATCTATCGGTGTTGTCTATACATTTCTTTTGATTGTGTACAAAGGTCTCATGAAGCTGAGTCATCACCGCACCGAGGTCTTTTCTTTGTGTTAATAACTTGACCTGTGCTAGTGCCTGTCTGATCCTTTCATCTTCGTTGTCTATATCATCATAACTTTCATCTATGTGAGTTGAAAATGTCTTGTAGCCATAACTTTGCAGTTTGGCCATATGGCCTTTCTCTCCTAACATCACAAACATTCTGCCCGATAGCAGACATTTGGCTGTCTTCTCTGTCATGAAAGTGGTTCTTGAATTTGTTTCAGCGACCACCGAGAACCATGTCCTGTTGTAGATTTCATGTGGTACCATATGACTACGTGGAACACCTCCTGGTGTTGCAGGATACGTAGAAAATCCAGTGATAGGATTGTCATCTATGCTGTAAAGATCCGTTGACCTGTATATTGATGTGGCATCTTGCCCTTGCTCTTCATAATAGTTCACTAGGTTGTCGCCTAACAAATTGTTATCTTTCAAAGATCGGAAAACTTTGTCTCTTCTCAAGTCTTTCTTGCCAAGCAGGGCGTCAAACATTATTGGTTTTTCTACAATAGTGTTAGCCAACTTCACTGCAGGGCAATACCTTGCCACCCTCGTGAAAAAAGTTTGGGCGTCTTTGTAGACCCTTGCCGCGGGATAGTGTGGCATGTCCACAACGCCATTGCAAACCGTTATAAAATTTTTGTTGTTGAAATGTTTGATAATTGTTTCTTGGTAATCTTCCCACGGACCATATATGATCTCCGGGGTGTAGTGAACCACAAGGTCCGCCCATGAAAGGTCTTCCATGGTCCTTTGTTTGATTGTCTTACCAAAGAAATGATTAATGATTATTACATTGAAGTCATCTTTGTTGGCATTGTTGACGTCGTAGTAGTCATTAGTTATTATGCACCCTGGTAACAGATCAAAGCCTATCTCTTTTGCAAGGTCAATCTCATCAATGGGATACCAATTCCATACTACTGTTTTACGTTTCATAATTTTATTTACTAGCCACAAAAAAAGGGCGAAACATTTCTGCATCGCCCTTTAAGAATTATTAATTACGCAGAGTAATTAATTACTTTTCTGCCTGATTTCTTTAATAAAGAAATGATGTTAGACTTCATAGTCAATGCAGAGTTCTTAGGTGCAACACCTAAAACTTCTACTGTAAAATCTAAACCTTTTGATAACAACTTGTTAGTAGCTGTTTTTCTTGCAGTTGATTTCACTGCTAGGTTTTTAAACTTGATTTTACCACCGTGTACTTCACCATTTACTTTGTATGAAGATGCCGGTTCCGCAAATACACCAATCTGCTTCGCTCTTGATTTGAAGTTTCTTGTGTATACAACGTATTGTGTTGAGTTTGCCATGGTTTTATTTTCCTTTTTAGTAGAAGGAAAAAGTGTATTGAACATACCTGTTAGCATATTGTTTCCTTTTCCTTTGTTATTGTTAACCGATGCGCCGGAGTTTCAATCTCTGTTATCCTACGTATCATGTGTACAATTATATACTAAAACGTGTGAAAGGTCAACCGTGGCAGAAAATCAGTGTTTTTGCGACTAATTGTCCTTGTAGTCAGGCACTGCAAATAGATCTATGCCCTCATCTAACAATTTGTTGGCCTCTTCTTTTGTTGTTTTGCCATAGAACTTCTGATCACGTTTGCCTTTGTGTGCCTTCCTGGCCTCCTTGGCAAAGTTTTTACCAACATCTTGGAAGTCTTTCTTGATCTTTTTATTAAGTCTCCTAAGGATGACTTCTGCACTCTCGCCCATTACCATGTAATCTTCTGGCTGTTTCTCTGTTTTTGATCTTTTTACGTTGGGTGCCATTATCGCTTTGTCAACTGCGGTGCTGTCACACATGGGACACTGTATCATTCCCTTGTTCTTTTGCTTCTTATACTCTTTGCTGTCTGGAAACCAGCCCTCGAACTCGTAGTTGCATCTGCATATCAATTGATATTTGATCATAATATTATTTACATTATACACTTGACTAATAAAACTGTCTAGTATAATATAAGACTATGCCAAAAGGATTAGGATCATCAGGATACGAAAAAGGCCCAGCCAAGAAAACTTCCCAAGGGAACAGTCATAAAAGAATAAAGAAGTCTTCTATGAACAAAAGCAGGAAGAGATCTTTCAAGGCCTACAACAGACAGGGGAAGTAATGAACAAAACTGACCAAATCAAATCGCTTGCCATCGCCATAGATGAGAAGGATTATATAATCAGGAAAATGACAGCCGAACTGGGCAACCTCGAAGTACAGAATGCGGACTACTCACAGATCGTGCAAGAGTTGTCTGACAAATTGAAACTTTACGAAAACAAATACGGTGCTGTGTTTACCAAATCTAGAAATACCTCAGACCAAAAATAACTGCATCTTTCTTTCTACGGAACTTGATGTGTTCGTAGTCAACTATATAGACATTCAATCTCCCACCATGTTCTTTCATTATTCGTTCTGTGTCTGTGGGCCTAATCGTGATCCTGTCCTCTTCTGGTAACTTTGCATGGTATCCCCAGAACATCGGCCACCAGTGCAGGGGATTCAATGAATCGTATCTCTCTTTCATGATTAGAAGAAATAATGGAAATATTATTGTTAAGGGTTCGGCCCACCATGGTATTGCATTCCATGTTAGGTAATCTATGAAGTGTATCACGGCTGTGTACACAGCCAATATGCTTAACATAATTCCTATTACTGGCCAAAAGTCTTCGTCAAAGTCATCCATGTCGTGTTCGTGGTGTGAATATTTCCTGTACTGGATAAATTTTGGTTGTTTTTTCTTACTCAATTTCATATAATGTTACTTAACTACGAAAATAATTATTTGAAACAAAAAAAAAGGAAGTATGAATTTACCATTATTTGAACAATCAACAGGATACACTTTATTACTAGTGTATGGTGTGGTGGCATTTGCATTGACCTATTGGTACAGCAGAGGCTACGACAACAACAAGACTTCATTCCTTGTGGCAAGGAGAGAACTAAACACATTCCAAGGATCAATGTCGGTTGCGGCCGCATGGCTCTGGGCACCAGGACTATTCATCAGCACACAGCAGGCCTACGTCAATGGGTTGGTGGGACACTTCTGGTTCTGTTTGGGTAACTTCCTAACACTAGGATTCTTTGCCTACTTCGCCCACAGTTTGAGGGCACAGTTTCCAGAGGGATTTACTTTCTCAGGATTTATAAAAGAAAAATTTTCAAAACGAGTACAGAACATCTACATTGTTGAGATGATCATACTGGCTACGTGTGCCTTTGCTATAAACTTACTTGCAGGTTCAAAAACCCTCGAAGTGCTGACAGGAATACCTTTCACCTACACAGCAATAGGAATGGCCTTGATTGCGTTACTGTATTCATTTCGCACAGGACTTAAGGCAACAGTAGTCACAGAGATGTTCAAAATTGTTGTGGTTTGGACCGGTGTCATATTGATTGTACCGGCTGTGGTCTACATCGCAGGTGGTTGGGACACAGTTGTTGCAGGACTGGGAGGAGTCAGAGGAGATGGTGCAAGTATCATAGGCACAGACAGAGCATGGGTAGTGTTCGCCACATTTGGTGCGGCGGCATTCCTAGGACACCTAGGTGGCCCATGGGGTGACAACTCTTTCTATCAGAGAGCATTTGCAATACAGAAAAAGTCAGTGTTCAAATCATTTGTGATAGCGGCATTCATATTTGGTATCATTCCCATCATGATGGGACTGCTTGGATATGTTGCGGCAGGTACAGGCATGGAGATACCCAAAAACATGGTGGGCACGACCAATGCCATAGTGATCGCAAACTTCTTACCCGCTTGGGCGAGTCTGTTCTTTGTGTTCCTAGTGTTTGCAGGACTTGTTGCTATACTTGACTCACAGTTCAGTTCAATAGCCAACATGACTGGACACGACATCTACAACAAATACAAAACAAAAGTTGATGACAAGACTGTAATAAAATATGCAAGGATCGGAATGGTCGCACTTGCTATAGCAGGATTCCTCATCACACAGATACCAGGAATAACATTACTGTACATCTTCTTGTTCTTCGCAACATTGAGAGCGGCAGTATGGCTACCGAGTCTGATTGCTATTGTTAAACCTAAACTACTATCTGAGCCCGGCATGTTCTACGGAATAAGCACCGCGGTGATAATAGGAGTTCCAATGTTTGTATATGGTAAACTATACAAGTCTTTACCATACACACTCTCAGGAACAGTGATTGCTATCTTTGGCTCTGCTGTGTTAGTATTAGCAATAAGCAAATGGAAGAAACAAAGATAAAACCAAAACTATTGATATTGACTGGCCCGCAAGGGTCAGGCAACCACTTGTTCGCAAAGTTGTTCTCACTGCACTCCATGACAGAGGGCTGGAACATGATGCGAGAAGAGTGGCAGGGACATCATGAAGAGCCTTTCGCCGCGGCGTGGAACAGACCTGCACTACTGAAAGATAAACCATGGGACTCGGCGGTTTGTTATGTGACCAGTATCAGCTGTCCCTACATCAAGGATAAAGAACCACACATTCCCAAATACAAAGAGTTCATAACAGAAGCCAAGAAGTATTGTGATGTAAGAATAGCAATCATAGGCAGGGACAGGAACATTTTAAAATTACAACAAGAGAGATTGAGGGGCGGAGCAACAACACCACAGGCAATCGCACAGTTTGAACAGTTGCCTGCATTGGCACCCACACACTACATTTCACAGGAGTTGTTCTACCTGTATGGACAGGAGTATTTGAAGTCATTAGAGAAACAGATGGACTTTCCTATTGCCTGGAACTATCATTCGATCATGCTGGACTACTTGAAAAGGGATGCCAACAGAAAATACACGCAACAAGCGGAAGGCAAGTTTGATGTCGAAGTCAAGAAGGCCTGTGACGAATCATGACATACATCTTAATGACAGGTGCTCCTGGTTCGAAATGGAGCAGTGTGTTTAAAAACATACACCGTTCTGCAGATGTGGACCAAACAGATTACACAGAACAAAGAACCTACTGGCACGATGCCGACACACCAGGTAGCAAACAGTTGATGCACACAGGAGCCTATTGGGATCCGGGCATGGAGTTTGATTGCAACATAGAAGAATGGGACAAACCATTTAGTGGACTAGGCAAAAGGATTATCAAGGCTCATACATTTGCACATCAATTAGAGAATCTTAAAGATTTAGGCTATTCAATCATAATGGTTTACAGAAATGATTATGAGTGTATGGAATGGTGGAAACTGTGTGGCGAGTTTAGTATTACCTATCCCAACTATCAACACTTTGAAAACTTAGATAAAATGTGGTATCATATACAAGAAGAAAACAAAGACATTATGAATTTTATGCACACAAACAAAGATCGAGTAACAAGTGTAAAGAACAATATAGAATTATGTAAAACTCTTAATATAGCATCTCCAAAAGGTGAACACCAAAACTTACACGAATACAAACCAAATGGAATACAGGTTTATGTCTACAAGTAATTGGGAAGAAGCAAAAACAAGAAGCAACTATCACTTCAACAAGTGGCACAAGGACACAGACTGTGTGGAACACCTGGGCAAGTTCACAGGCGGCTGGCAGACAGAACTACAAGCAGTGATAGAAGATGGCAAGCCTTTGAACTGGGGCAACCGTAGGGAAGGCACAGGAAGACCAGATGGTGATGTACAAGCAGAAGAAAACGATTTAATCAAAGCAGGTGCAGATCCTAAAATGACAATATACAGAGGACTAAAAGATTTTACCAAATGTCCTACACTACAAAGAATGACAGACTTTTTTGCATTAGAACCTACAAAATCTAAACTACACATACAGTTCACAGGTGAGGTACTAAACATGCACATAGATAAACTTTATGATCTCGATGAAGACCCTAACAATGTGATAAGAATAATGATTATGCTACAGGATTGGGAGCCAGGACAGTTCCTGATGTATGGCAACCAACAGTTTGACAAATGGCGAGCAGGAGACATACACACATTTGATTGGCAGAACATTCCTCACGCAACGGCCAATGCAAGTAACAAACCTAGACCAATGTTGGTGGTCACAGGAGTCATCACCGAGCTTACAAAAAAGTTGTTAACAAAGTTAATTAAGAAAAGAATATGAATGAAATGGAATTGAAATATTTTAGAGACAGCTGGAAGCCTGATTACAGTAAGTTTCAGTATTCAGGATGGGCTTTACTTGATAAGATCAAAGATACAGACAGTGTTTTAGACATAGGTTGTGGCTATCACCTGTTCAAAGAGAAGCTAGGAGATAGGGTTTGGGGGATTGATCCATCAAATGAGAAAGCCGACGAGCAAGTAACATGGGAGATGTTTGTTGCACACAGAGACTTCAACGTTTATCTTATACTTGGCAGTCTGAACTTTGGCACAGAACAAGAAGTAGAAAAGCAAGTTGCTAAATTAAATCTTATGACCAAGGCAGGAGATAGATTGTTCTGGCGTCAAAATCCAGGCACAGGCGACCATCCATGGAAAGGCGTTGAAGACGTGAGATTCTATCCGTGGAGTTTTGAGAAGAACAGAGAATGGTGTGAGAAATACAGTTTTGACCTAAAGGATATAAAACAAGACACAGGAAATAGAATATATGCAGAGTGGATCAGAAAATAAAACACTTTTAATCAATGGATGCAGTTTTGGCGTATGGTGGAAGGCATCTGATAAATTTGTTAAAAAGTTAGGATGTGATTCTGTAATAAACATCTCAAAGGTGGCAACAAGTTTCCAGAGAACTTGTCGTTCGACCATAGAATGGATAGCACAAAATGGTAACCCAAGGTTAGTAATAGTACCTATAACATTCAGCCATCGTTGGGAGTTGGCCATTGGAGAAAAACAAGACGAGTTAGATGGCATATGGTTCCCAATGCAACACAAGGAACACGTTTTTAGCACAGGACAAAAAATAAGAGATGATGTTAGCAAGGACAAACTTGCAGAACTTATTGATCTCTATTATGGATGCATTCCTACAAGCACAACCTACACGGGCAAGATATTCACTGACATCATTATGCTGAGTGCATTCCTAGACAGCAGGAACATTGACTATCTGTTCTTTGATATGTGCAACGAATTTCAAAGAAAGCATATTGCACAATACAAAGGCTTTGATAGACTAGAATTCATAGAAGAAAACAAAAAAATAATTGATCTATTTTCTTTCTGTGGTAATAGGCATATGCACAACACGATGCCCAACAATGAAAATGTCCACTTTAACACGCACCATGCCCCAGAACAATATCAAGAACTAGAAAAATACCTTTTAAAGTACATAGATAAGCTATAACCACTAGACTTTTGCTTTAATTGTGTTACAATAATGTGTAAATACCTACAATGCAAAAACACACTAAAAGTTTATTAGAAGAATTAAGTTCTATGCCCTTAAAAAGGGATAAGGAAGAAGTGGTGGAGAGTCGTGCCTCACACATACTTGAATCTGCAATAAGGCTTATGACGTACATCAGAGAGAACTTTGATCAAGATACTGCATTTAAACTAGAAAAGAAATTCAATTCCGCAATAAAGAACATGGACGCATCTAAATTCAGCAAAGGTGTTGCTCGTATCAAAGAGAACAGAGACGTAAAAGAAAACGTATTGAAAATCAAAGACGGCGAATACAAAGAGGACTAATCATGTTGATAGAAGATGTCCTAACAGAGTTTAAAAGGACACACCTTGAACACATCGAGGACATTGTTATAACTGACGGCTTCGAGGGTGGTAAGGCAGTCGTGGAATATTTCAGAGGCCTACTGCTAACTTTAAAGGGCACTAGCTCTGAGGCCATGAGTGTGTCAGTGAAATGGGATGGTGCACCTGCGGTGGTTTGTGGAACTAATCCAGACAACGGCAAGTTCTTTGTAGGAACCAAGTCAGTGTTTGCACAATCGGCCAAAATAAATTACACAAAGAAAGACATTGCAAACAATCACGGAACAGAAGAATTGGGACAGAAGTTGTTGAAGTGTCTTGTGCATCTGAAAAAACTTAACATACAAGGTGTGGTGCAGGGCGACCTGTTGTACATAGACGATGACATCACAAGAAAAAACATAGACGGCAAACCTCACTTGACATTTACACCCAACACTATCACTTACGCAGTGCCTGAAAGCTCTGAACTGGGCAAACAAATAGACAGAGCTAAGGTAGGAATTATATTCCATACAACATATAATGGCGACACTCTTGCAGACATGACGGCCTCCGGTGGAGCGGATGTTACTTCTTTTACTAAAAACAATGATGTGTTCTTTGACAATGCCACTTACAAAGACGTGTCAGGAAGTGCCAAGTTCACAGACGAAGAGACACAACAATTCTACAACGGCATTGAGAAACTAGAAACACTACTGAACAGTGTGCCACAGAATCTATCAAGTGTGCTAGGACAGAACACAGATTTTGTTCCTATGTTTCAGATGTACATTAATGCAATGGTCAAACAGGGCGAACTACCAAACAATATTAATCAATTCTTGCAGGGATTTAAAAAGTTTTATACAGACAGAATGCAACAACAGATGTCCGGCTTGAAAGCTCAAAAGGCTTTACAATTAAGACAGGACAAGATGAAACAGATGCCTGCATTTTTAAGCAAGGCCAAGAAGCCATTACAGGCCATGTTGACCTTTTACAAAGCAGTGCAAAAGATGAAAGCATTTGTTCTTAAAAAAATGAATCAGGCCATGGCTATTGGTTCATTCCAGCAAACAGATGGTGGTCTAGAAGTCACAGAGCCAGAAGGCTTTGTAGCTGTTGATAAGTCTGGCAATGCTGTGAAACTTGTAGATAGATTAGGATTCTCAAGAAGGAACTTGACTGCTGTCAGCAAATTCAAGAAATAGATTTAACGTTCTGTTAATTTCTAAACTCAACTTTTGTTTGTTAAAAAAATGATTAAAGTTGTACTGCCTCAGTGCTTGACTTTGTAGGTATATGTCTTGCCATGGAGCGTCACGTAATCTATCGCAAACATCTACTATAGTGTCAATTCTCATATTTGGATCTCTATCTATATCGTATGCTTCTTCAAAGTAATTGTTAAATGTTTTGAAGCCCATTTCTCTTAACCTTTGTAGATAAAGATAGTTGCCGTGAACAACAAAGAGATGTTGTGCTATGATTGGTTTCCATATCTTTTCGGTCATAAACACTTCGTAGTCATTGTCATTTGTTTCAGAAACAATACTACAAGCGGTGTCATTGTAGGGTGCCTCGAATATGTCTTGATCCTTTCCAAAACGTGGATAGTGTTCAGGATCGATTCCCGGCAACTCATATTTCTTCTCAAGACGTTTTGGCTGATCCAACAGTGTGAATGTGTGC
>Ga0209535_1001118_pt1 | contig 18438 bp, 25 predicted proteins | sample LinPmetageLP28_FD_184041 | JGI IMG/M metagenome (GOLD analysis project Ga0209535, IMG submission 184041) | Marine viral communities from the Pacific Ocean - LP-28 (SPAdes) (version 2) | ecosystem: Environmental > Aquatic > Marine > Oceanic | place: Pacific Ocean | collected 2009-08-22
ACAACTCAAAGAAGAAATAAAAGACGCTAAAGAGTCTGAACAATGGGAGCGCATCTGCGATGACCTCACTACCCTCATCAGGTCTGACCCTGGTAAAAGCCGCAGCTACTACGAACGTATGAGCCTAGCCGACGGTGGAGTTAAAGCCTCTCAAGAACGCAAAGAACGAGCCATAGACAATTTAATTAGCTCAGGTAAGATTGAGAAGGTCATGCTTGATAAACCTGTAGGTAGAGCTAACCACCTTTTACGTGTGACCGAACTAACCGAAGACCAATATGAAAGAGGTAAGTATGCTGTGTAAAGTAATTGATCGTTCGGGTAATCGTTCAAACGATAGCGCCAACCGAACGATTACCGCTCGAGGGACGGAGGTGAGGGCAATTCTGCCTCTCTCCGTAGTCGGTCAGAAGGTTCTATCAGTGATCGTTCGTTCGGTTATGTTCTCTATAAGAACGAACGATTACTTTCAGGTTTACTTTTTAAAGGAATTAGCGTATAGTCTGCTTCGAACTAGAAGCGGAGGTATGATATATGTCTGATGACAGCGGTAAGAAGGTCGTTAAGATACGTCCTGGGGCTAGGAAGCACGACCGTCAGGCTATCATGAGTGCGCTTACGCCTCTACTTCAAGACGGTATGAGTCTTACAGCTGCTTGTGGCTTAGTTCCCGACGCTCCTCCTTCTAGCCAGATTCTGGACTGGATCTCTACTGAGCCAGCGTTAGCCGAGCAGTACGCGCTCGCGCGTGAAGCTGGATACAGAATGATAGCTGATGAAATACTTTCAATCAGTGATGAAAACTACACAGTAGTTGAAGAGGATGTGCTTGACGAAGCAGGCGTACCGATGGTTGACGGGGACGGTAGACGGCTGCAGAGACGGATAAAGGTCCCGCTGTCAAGCGAAGGTATACAGCGTAACCGACTGCGTATTGATAGCCGCAAGTGGATGCTGAGTAAGATGCTGCCCAAGGTATACGGTGACAAGCTACACACTGAGCACACGGGGCAAGACGGAGGACCAATACAGTTAGCGGCGGTTGACTTGAAATCCCTGAGCGATGAAGAAATTGATAGCATGTCAAAAATGATGAAGAAGATTGAAGACTCTAAATGAATAATCTTTCACCCTCCCACACCAGTCCTGCGGTGATGCTTGATCTTTTGAAGGATGAGCGGGAGAGACGTAAGGCTGCTTCATCGCTCTACGAGTTCGTCAAGCAGTCCTGGCACGTGGTAGAGCCTGGTGTTCCCTTCATTGGGGGCTGGCATATAGAGCAAATTTGTGAGCATTTAGAAGCCTGTTCTGACGGCTCTCTGAGGAAGCTACTAATCAACATACCACCACGCCATTCTAAATCTACGATCGTTTCCGTCATGTGGCCTATGTGGGAATGGCTAACAGATCCATCTCAAAAGTTTTTGTGTGCTTCTTATTCCGGCAACCTAAGTATTCGTGACAACCTAAAGGCTAGACGGTTGATACAGTCGCCTTGGTATCAGGACAGGTGGGGGCATATGTTCACGCTGTCCGGAGATCAGAATGCGAAGCAGAGATATGAAAACAGTGAAACAGGTTATCGTCTGGCAACGTCTGTTGGGGGTACTGCTACGGGTGAGGGTGGTTCACGTTTACTGCTAGATGATCCACATTCCGCACAGGAAGCCCAGTCTGATGCTATAAGGGAGTCAGCTCTTGAGTGGTTTGATGTCGTCTGGTCCACTCGTTTGAATGATCCTAAGAAGGATGTCATGGTTACCATTATGCAGCGTTTGCATGAGAGAGACATAAGCGGTCATATTATTGATGACATCGGAGGGTGGGAGCACCTAATGATACCTGCGGAGTGGGATGGTCATAGAAGATCAACCGCCATAGGGCCATATGATCCAAGACAGAAAATGGGAGAACTTATTTGTCCTGATCGTTTTGGTGAGCAGGAAATAAAAGAACTTAAGAAGTTATTGGGCGCTTATGGCTCGGCTGGTCAGTTACAGCAGGAGCCTACACCTTCTGAGGGCGGTATATTAAAGACTCAGTATTTTGAGTTTTGGCCTCATAATGCGGGTCTGCCACCGTTCGAGTATATCTTGCAGAGTTATGACTGTGCGTTTACGGAAAAGTCAACAGGTGACCCCACTGCATGCACAGTGTGGGCTATATTCACCCATGAGGGTTCTCGTCATGTAATGTTGATAGATGCCTGGGATAAGCATTTAAGTTACCCTGATCTTAGAGAAGCAGCTATTAAAGGTTGGGGTACTGAGTATGGCGGTCTGACCAAGGACTCTCCTTTTAGTAGGAGGAAGCGTCCTGACAGAATATTAATCGAGGCGAAGGCTAGTGGCCAATCGCTTTTGCAAGACTTGCGTCTTGCTAAGGTTCCGGCCATCGGATACAATCCTGGAAATGCAGATAAGGTTAGTCGTGCACATCAGGCTGCTCCTACTCTTGAATTGGGTTTGGTGTGGATACCAGAATCTAAAAAGAATCCTGGTCACGCTGTTTCATGGGCTCAGCCTTTTATAAAGCAGTTGGCTAAGTTTCCGGTAGCGGCACATGACGATTATGTAGACACATTCACGCAAGCGATAATATATTTAAAGAATGACGGGTTCTTTGATTTGCCGCAGGCTAGAGATTACGACGAGCCGTTAAGGTTAGTCGAAAAAATAAATCCGTACGCAGTATAAAGGGTGAGGTTATGAGCAAAAGAGATATGATTATTAATCCTATAACTGGTGAAATAGATTTAGATTTGCATAAAATAGTAAAGGGTTTTTCTGAGGGTGGTCAATCATTAAAAGATAGTTTAACAATAGATACACCGCGAAGAACACCCAGCCATCCCTCTAGTTCACACGTCGTAAAGACGAGAGTGGATGGTAAAGATAAGATGATCCGGTTCGGAGAACAAGGAGCCAGCACCGCAGGTAAGCCTAAGGAGGGGGAGTCTGATAAAATGAAAGCTAAGAGAAAATCTTTTAAAGACCGTCACGCTAAAAATATCGCTAAAGGTAAGTCGTCTGCAGCGTATTGGGCAGACAAGGTGAAGTGGGCAGAGGGTGGAGAGGTTGAAAGTTTAGACGACCTTGACTTTAAATATTCCGCAGATGAGACCATACAAGGCGGCACAGCAGACCAGTGGCGAGAATATGGAGAAAGCCTTGCGGTGGATCTCGAAGATGTTACTTGGGCAGATTTTGCTAATACGGTTGTGGACTTCACCCCGATTATCGGAGACATTAAAGGCGGTATTGAAGGTGCCGAAATAATATTAAAAGAATTAAAAGCTAATAACCCTAATTGGCTTCTAATTGGAGCAATTGGTGGAGCTTCTGTGCTAGGAGTGATCCCGATTGCAGGTGACGCAGCTAAGAAACTAATTATGAAGGGTGCCAACAAATTTAAAAAAGATGACGTATTAGCAGAAACTTTAAACATGTTGCCGGAGCAAGACGCCGCAATAGTCAAAGATTTGACAAATAGAAGCGCATCATATAAGTTCGGACTTACTGATACAGATCAGAACAGAGATATCACTACTGCTTTTGAAGAAATGGTTGAGGGCAATAAAGACTTATACACAGAAGACGTTTATCATTTTTACCAGGGTGATTTTGAGGGGGACACGTTTGACACCTCTCGCAGCAACACTAGGTTCGACAGATTGGGAACACATGTGGGGACTGCTGACGCTGCTAAAGATCGATCTAAAGTTTTCTTAGGTGACATGGACAGAGTCGATAGTGAGGGTAACCCTTTAATTTTTGATCTATCTGATGGCGCAAAAGGTGGCGCAACAATGCCTTTACGCGCAAGAGTTGATAAGCCCTTTCTGAACAAAGATGGCGGAATTTTTACAGAAGAAGAAGTAAAAATTGCAATGAACAATTACGCGGATAATAGGAAAATTGCTGACCTTAATGTCGCTATGGAGGAGTTTAGGGAAGAGTTAACCAACAACGGCTTTACACACATCCCGTATAAAAATAACATTGAAGGACGCGATGAGTTAGGCGAGAGAACTATTAGTCACATAATGCTCACTGACCGCACAGCGGGAGACCCCGCAGTTCTAAAAGGTAAGTTTGGTGCATTTGAAGACATTTATGATCCCAGTCTGATGAAAGCTGAGGGTGGGCGTATCCAATACAATCCTAATAATATAAAACGTAACGCTGCTGCATTATTAATGGAGGCTGACAATGGCTGAAGAAGATTTAGAAGTAGTCACAGAAGAAATGACTATGATCGAGCTACCTGAGGAGTCTCTTGAAGTTGAAGATACTGAAGATGGTGGCGCTGTAATTATGATGGAGTCTGTTACCGTAACGGAGGGAGGTGATCATTTTTCTAATATAGTTGAGGAGGTAAGCCAAAAAGATCTTAAAAAATCTATAAGTGATTTACTTACTAAAATTGAGCGCGATAAAGAAGCTCGTCAGAAAAGAGATAAACAATACGAAGAAGGGTTGCGCCGAACAGGTTTAGGTGATGACGCTCCTGGCGGTGCGCAGTTTAGCGGAGCCAATAAAGTTGTACACCCGATGCTTGTGGAAGCCTGTGTTGACTTTTCTGCCCGATTTATTAAAGAAATCTTTCCTCCTACCGGACCTGTTAAAAGCAAAATAATTGGTGACTTAGATAAAGTTAAAGTTGAAAAAGCTCAGCGTAAAACTGAGTTTATGAATTGGCAAACGACCGAGCAGATGATTGAGTTTCGCTCAGAGCTTGAACAACTCAGCACCCAGCTACCCTTAGGTGGTGGTCAATATATGAAGTACATGTGGAATGCTCAGTACAATCGCCCTGTGTCTGAGTTTGTCCCTATTGATGATATTTATTTGCCGTTCTCAGCTACTAACTTTTACACCGCTGAACGCAAGACCCATGTTCAATACGTAACGCAAATGGAATATGAGCGGCGAATAGAAGTGGGTATGTATGCTGACATTGATTTACCTACCCCTAATGAACCTGAATTTAGCGCTTCGGAAAAAGCCAACGAAAAAATTGAAGGTAAGCAAAGCACGTCTTATAATGAAGACGGCTTACGAACTATATATGAAATTTACACTTCATTAGACATTGAAGACGACGTAGGAATGGCACCTTACATTTTGAGTGTCGACAAATCATCTGATAAACCTCTATCACTTTATCGTAATTGGGAAGAAGATGACAAGCGCAAAAACGAACTTAGTTGGATTGTAGAATTTCCTTTCGTACCGTGGCGGGGGGCATACCCTATCGGCCTGACACATATGATCGGGGGACTGAGCGGTGCTGCAACAGGTGCGTTACGAGCCCTGCTTGACTCTGCCTACATTCAAAACGTACCTACTTTATTAAAGCTAAAAGGAGGACCTAACGGTCAGACTTTAAACGTACAGCCTACTGAGATTGTTGAAATGGAAGGCGGCGCATTAATTGATGACGTACGTAAGCTAGCTATGCCGCTACCTTTTGCCGGACCTAGCCCGACCCTCTTTCAATTATTAGGGTTCTTAGTTGACGCAGGTAAAGGGGTTGTGCAGACTTCATTTGAAAAGTTTAACGACCAGAATCCTAATGCACCTGTCGGTACGACGATGGCTATTATTGAGCAGGGAATGGTTGTATTTAGCTCAATTCATTCTCGTTTACATGCTGCGATGGCCAGAAGTTTTAATATTATTCATCGTATAAATAGTATGTATTATACGCAAGAAGAGCTTGATGCTCTTGATATGGGCTTTAAATTGTCAGCTGAAGACTTTGAAGGCCCAGCGGACGTGGTACCTATTAGTAACCCCGCTATATTTAGTGAGGCCCAAAGGTTTGCCCAGATACAAGCTATTATGAATCGTGCACAGCTTGTACCTCAAATGTATGACCAGCGAGCTGTAGAAGAGATGTTCTTAAGAACATTGAAAGTTCCTGGTTCTGAAGTTCTAAATCAAATGCCTGGAAGTGAAGATAGAGATCCGGTTAGTGAAAATGTAGCGGTCGCCATGGGCCAAGGTATATATGTATTACCTCAGCAAGACCATATAGCCCACTTAGAAGTTCATTTACCTTTCTTAAAGTCTCCGCTGTTTGGTAGTAACCCTTCAATCACTCCTATAATGCTTTACCCAATGGCTATGCATTTGAAAGATCACTTGTTGAATTACTATCTTGTTGAAGCACATGACGCTATTGATAAAGCGCAGCAAGGATCTTTAATTCAAGATAAGGCTCCTCAACAAGTGGAGATTATAAACCAAGTTCAACAGTTCATAGAGCAACAGCTTGCAGGGTTTGGACAGGAGCTTGCTCAGATAACTGAAGCAGCTCAGCAGTTTAAGCCGAAAGCTCCAGCGGAAAATGACCCGACTATGAAGATTGCAGAAATGAGTGCTCAAATCAAACAAAGCGAGCTTTCTCAGAAATCAGAGTTTGAAAATTCAAGACTTGCTCTTGATAATATGAAACTTGAAACTCAATCTCAAATGCAGCAAATGAAAATGGCTCAAGAAGCTGAAATAGAGAAAATGAAACTTGCTGATAAAGAAAGAGATCGTCAAGAGAAAGCAGATGCTCAGGGTCTCCAACAGTTGTCTGAGACTGAAAGAAATAATATCCGTGAGATGTCTGAAACAGATAGGCTTAACACCCGAGAGAAAGGTGATAATGAGCGTAAGGCAGCAGACCTAGCGGCCAGGGAGCGTATGAATGACGCCGACAACCGAACCGCTAAAGAGCTTGCTGAAATGGAAATGGAGTCAGGTGAGAAAACTTCTTACACAAGTGGCGGTGGTATTAATCCCTAATCGTTCGTTCTATTAAGACATAGAACGAACGAACGATTGGATATTTACGGAGAATAATTGACGTATGGCATTTTTACAAAGTAATATACCGCATTTTAAATGTTGGGTCAGGAAAGAATTTACTCATAATCATGAGAAGTTTCATGGGGAGTGGATTCACGCTATGGCCGTAGCTGTTACAACTTTACCAAATCGCTGTCTGAGCTTCCAAATAATATTTACAGGGGCTGAAACATATGACACAGATGAACCTAATGTTCATGGAGGAGCAATGTGGGCAAGAATGCCCATAACTGCTTTAATGGGAGATACCGCTGTTGAAGAGTGGCCGGAATTAATGGCTACTCATGAAGCTCAGCCTTGGGATTGTGCATCACATACGCATAGCGTTTATGTTTTAGACAGGTGTACACCTGCGCCTTGGCTCGCAAAAATAGATGGTGAATTTCACCCAGCTAAATACTATTTTACTGTTGATTACACTGATTCAGAAGTTGCAGATGACCCCGCCCAACATAAACAGGCGCATGTCTTAGAACTTCTGGGTGACAGTGAATGGACTGGTAACATAGTAGCTTTACCAAATAACCGAGTCAGAGTAAGTCACCCAGCTTGGTTTGAACTGGGGGAGGGTGCTCCTGATTTTAGGCCATCTCAACATACTCATTATAGTAAGTCTGATTTGGATTACACTCTAGACGTTAATCAAGTGTTTAATAACATTTATGCAGAGGAAGAAGAACATGATGAAAAGTAAAGGCTACTCCAAAGGTGGGAAGATGAAGACAAAAGGCTACGCTAAGGGTGGCCGAACTGTCAATATGAATTCTGCCGACGTTCCGCAGCGTAAGCGAATGGCTGCGGGTGAAACTGTTACTGGCCAGACCACCCCAAGTAATAAAATGCCTAATCGTAAAAAGGTTTGAGCAATGGCCGATGAAAAAGGTTTATATGCTAATATACACGCAAAACAAGCACGTGTTGCGGCAGGGGATATTGATCCCGCTACTGGGAAACCTGAAAAAATGCGTAAAAAGGGGCAAAAAGGCGCTCCTTCTTCCACTGATTTTAAAGATTCAGCCAAGACAGTTAAGAAAGCTGAGGGTGGTCATATAAATCAACATAAACGTATGGCTATGGGGGAAGATATACTTTAAATGCAGATTAATAATAAATTACTGAGCTTGCTTAAAACGCGCCAAGCTGAATTTGCGCTTGAAGCTCTTCAAAAACCACAGAATCGCGATGCTTTTGAGTACGGGCACCGTGTCGGTATGATGGCTGGAATAGAAGAATCCATCAATGTACTTTTAAACCTACTAGATGAGGAGAAATATAGTGACAATGACTTATGAGGAAACGATGAAAGAGGCTTTTCCGGATGTAGATCCAGGAATCCAGCCCTTTGGTAGCCGTGTCCTGGTTCAAATTAGAACTGCTAAAACCAAAACGTCTGGCGGTATCATTCTAACTACGGATACCACTGACACGGAAAAATGGAACACCCAAATCGCTAAAGTTATTTCTAAGGGACCGTTGGCTTTTAAAAACCGTAATACTATGGAAAGCTGGCCTGAAGGTGACTGGTGTGAGCATGGTGAATTCATTAGGGTTGCTAAATATGGCGGAGATAGGTGGGAAGTTCCTATAAAGGATACTCAAGATTCCGCTATGTTTGTTATCTTTAATGATTTAGATATCATGGGTCGAGTTACTGGGGACCCATTAAAAATAAAAGCGTTTATCTGATAAAGGAGATAAGTTATGGCTGAAAAAGATGTAATGGTGGAAATTGATGAAGATGATGACGACAAAACGGTTTCTGAAGAGGATCTGGTTGTCGTAGAAGAACCGCCTGAAGATAATTCATCTGATAAAGATGAAGACGATGAACCCGTAAAAGCTGAAGAAGACCAAGTAGATTCTGAAAGAGAATCTATTAGGGAGCGTCGCCGAAAAGAAAAGCAGGATCGTAAAGAAAGACGTGAAACTGCTATTAAGCGGGATAAAACTGAGCTTGATTTTTTAAGATCACGTAATGATGATTTAGAAAGAAGGATCTCAGTTCAAGAAAAAAGGTCCCAACAAGTAGAGCTGTCTAGTATTGATCAGCAAATAGCCGCTGCCAATAAAGAAGCTCAGATGGCTGATAGAGTTATCGCAAAAGCTGTTGAGAATAACAACGGTGGTGATGTAACTAAGGCTATGAAATATCGTGATCAAGCGATTGCTAAAGCCCAACAGCTTCATGCTCATAAGCAACAAGCTAATCAGGCACCTCCCCCACCACAGGTTGATGAACGAACCATGCATTACGCACGGCAGTTTATGGATGACAACCCATGGTACGATTCTCAAGGTAGGGATGAAGACTCTGCTATTGTCATGGCGATTGATCAAGCATTGGCCAAAGATGGTTATAATCCTCAAACCGAAGAGTATTGGAACGAACTGAGGCATCGCGCTGCGCGACGTATACCTGAGCGTTTTGATGACGATGAAGCTCCAGCAAAACCTACGCGTAAAGCTCGAGGCGGTCCCGCTGTAGGATCGGGAAGAGAGCATGCGCCTTCTTCTACTCGTAAAGAGGTATATATTAGCCCAGAAAGAAAAGCTGCGCTAGTAGACGCTGGAGTGTGGGATGACCCCGTTTTACGTATGAAATACGTGAAGAGGTATGCTGCATATGATAAAGAAAATTCATGATGAAATAAAAGGCTTTACTTTTTCATTATTAAGAACTATAGTTAGCGATAATCGCTGAAAGGAGCGAGTGATGACAGACGAACGATTAAAGAAATCTGCAGACGAAGGACGTACTAACCGTGCGATGGTAGACCGTAGTACCACAGAAAATCGGGAAGTTACTGAGGACGAGCGGGTAGAAATGTTCCGTCAAAACCTATTTCAGTCCAGTTTACCGGACTTACCAGATATACCTGGCTGGCACATGTGCTGGCTAACTACAACTAATCCAAGGGATTCAATACAGCAACGTATCCGTTTAGGGTATGAACCAGTCAAACCTGAAGATGTTCCTGGTTGGGAATATGCTTCAATCAAGACGGGTGAATGGCAAGGATTCATTGGTATTAATGAGATGCTAGCTTTTAAGCTGCCAATGTCACTTTATGAAAAGTTCATGATGGAAGCTCACCACGATGCTCCTAACCGTGAAGAAGGTAAATTGACAGAAACAGCTGACTTCTTAGAAGATCAAGCGAAAGCGTCAGGTAGTCGCATTGAGCAGGGCGATGGTAATAAGGGATTGGGAGAACAGAGGCAGGGTCAGTTTGATCTTGTCTGACGTGTAACAATCTATTAACCAAGGAGCTACTTATGTCAGCGACAAGTGCACCGTTTGGTTTTCGTCCATCCTACCACAATAGTGGTCGTATTACGGCGAAAGCCTACGTAATAGCCTCTGGATACGCTCAAAACGTATTCCAAGGCGATCCAGTCAAATTGACTGATGCAGGTGTTATCCAACTTGCTACTTCAGATGGTACCCGTTCAGGTACTACTGATGGTATTTCAATGTTGGGTATCTTTGCGGGGGTTCAGTATAGTGATTCTACTGGGCGTCCTTCACTGTCACCCTTTTGGCCAGCCAGTACCGCAGGTACAGATATTATTGCTTGGGTTTATGACGACCCTGAGACTATATTTGACGTGCAGTATGACAATCCCGCCGCAGGAACTACGGTTCAAACAGCTGTCGGTGAACAATGTGATTGGGTTCCTACTGCCCCTGGTGGTTCTACCGCTGTGGGTCTGTCGGCAACTAAATTGACTGCCATTCAAGCAACTCAAGCTCAATTCCAGATTACCGGAATTGCTGGTGGGGTTGATAATGCATTAACAGACGCTTTTGTCACTGTAACCGTTCGTATGAACGAAGCTCAGTACAAAGCTCCTGTTGCTTCAGTATAAAGGGGGACTAAACTATGGCTACTCCAATGCGTAGTACAGACTTCCGATCCGTCGTTGAGCCAATTCTCAACGAAGTATTTGACGGAGTCTACCAGCAGCGTGCAGATGAATGGAAAGCGGTTTTCCGCGAACAGCAGGGTATTCCACGGAATTACCATGAAGAACCAGTTCTTTATGGCTTCGGGGCAGCACCTGAGCTTCCAGACGGCATGGCTGTAACTTATCAATCAGGCGGTATCTTATTCGTTCAACGATATCTCTACCACGTCTATGGTCTGGCTTTTGCCTTGACTAAAGTCTTGGTTGAAGACGGTGATCACATTCGTATCGGTCAAACTTATGCCAAACACTTGGCTCAGTCACTGATTGAAACAAAAGAGACCTTGACTGCCAACATTATGAACCGTGCGTTTAACGCAGCCTTTACAGGTGGTGACGGTGTGGCTTTGAGTAGTAATGCTCACCCGATTGTCAATGGTACATTCAGCAACGTCTTGACTAACGCTGCTGCGCTGTCTCAAACTTCCCTAGAGCAGATGCTCATTCAAATTCGTAACGCTGTTGACAACAACGGTAAGCGGATCCGCTTGACACCTACTCAAATTGTTACTGGCCCAAGCAATGTTTTCCAAGCGGAAACACTGTTGAAATCAGTTCTCAAAACGGGAACAGCTGACAACGACATCAACCCTGTTAAATCAATGGGCTTGTTGAGTGACGGTCAGGCTAACCTTTCACGTATTACATCTAATACTGCTTGGTGGATTCAAACTGACGCGCCAGAGGGTCTAAAACTCCTCATGCGCCGTGGTTTGGAAAAATCAATGGAAGGCGATTTTGCAACGGATTCTATGCGTTACAAAGCGACAGAGCGTTATACGGTAGGTTGGACAGACCCTCGGGCTGTGTTCGGCACACCAGGAGTATAACATTGAAAAGATCTCCATCTCTTATTTTGAGGTGGGGATCTACTTTTTTGGAGATTAAATTTTGTATCTGACAGTGCTCCAGCTGACAACATGCAGACAGATGCAAACAACTCGCATGTGAGGAAATAAAAATGGGTTCAACTACTTTTTCAGGTCCAGTGACATCCACCAATGGTTTTATTGGTACAATTTCAGGCGCAGTTAAGGGCGATGTACAAACAGTCACTACTTCTACAGCAGCTAATCTTACAACTCTGTCTACAGTTATGGCGCCTCCTGGTGCTGGCAACTTGGCGATCACACTAGCTGATGGTTATGCTGGCCAATTAAAAATTCTTACCGTATCTTCTACAGGTGGTGGCACAGCAGTGGTCACTCCAGCCACATTTGCTAACGGTGCTACATTGACGTTTAATGCCGCCGCTGATACTTGTATGTTATTGTTTGTTGCAACTGTCGGCTGGACTCTTGTATCTGATCGTAGTGTGACTGTAGCGTAAGGAGATAAGCCGTGGCTGATGCAGTAACGACTCAAGTTCTACAGGACGGTGAGCATTTATACGTAGCTAAGTTTACGAATATATCTGACGGTGCTGGCGAAAGTAAAGTGACCAAAGTTGATGTGTCTGCATTAAACCCTAATTCTCATGGTTTAGCGTGTATTGGAATGAAAATTTCAAAATTGTATGCTCAAACAGATGATATGGGTGTAGACATTTACTGGGTTGGTAATCCTACCCCAGCAAACGATGCTCTCTGCGTCACATTACCGAAAGGTCAATTATACGACATTCCTTATGAACCTGCTTTACCTTATAATGGTACAGGGGATATGGGAACTAACGATGCTGGAGATATAGCCTTTAGCACCAGAGATGCCTCTGCAGGGGACACTTATACCATCTTACTTTACGGTATAAAAGTATATGCAGAAGCCCGACCAGGAGATCAACCATGACAATAAAATATGTTAAAGACTTTGATTTTCCCTCTGATTTTGGCTTCACCAAATCATCAAAACCAGTAAAAATGAGTCGTGGCGGTATGAGGAATATCCGTGACGAAGAAGCTCGAGTTATTGGTGTTCAAGACGATGCTGCTGATGAAATGAAAAGAGTTAGTGAAAGAACTTCTAACGATTATCAAGAGCGTAGAGATAAAAAACAACAAATGAATAGAGTCGCTTCTAGAGAAAAGAATGCTCGTGATGAAATGCGCAGACTTAGAGGTGAAGCTGAAAAAGAAATTAAGGCTGGCTTCTATGCAGCAGAAGGTGGTTCTAAAAAAGATTGGATTAAAGGTGCTGTAAAAAAGCCAGGAGCTCTTAGGGATTACATGGATGTTCCTAAGGGCGAAAATATACCTAAAGGTGCTTTAAATAAAGTAGCCGCAGGTGATCCTGCTAAAGCTGGGGGTCCTAAGCCTTCTGCTAAAACTCAGCAGCGAGCACGTCTCGCTAAAACTTTTTCTAAAATGAAATAAGGAGACTCAGACATGGGTATGAAATCAAAAGGGTACGCCAAAGGTGGTATGAAAACCAAGGGGTATTCTAAAGGTGGGCGACGCCAAAATTCAAATGATCGTCTAGACGAATCATTGGGTGCGCGGGACGGCAAAGAGTCTACTAAGACTCAATCTATGGCCTCACGTCGTAATGAAAGCAGGGGTGCAACTAATCCTCTATCTGGCTTTAAAAACATGGGTACAATGAAAAATAACTGGGGTTAATCCAGTTTATTAGAGAGGGTGTGCTGTATCAGCAACCGAATTATTTAAAAGTATAGGGTTGATATGGCTTACTCAGGCAACATTGCTGTACAGACGTTTAATGCGCTGAAAGTAGTAGATCATGCTTTTAGAAGGTGTCGTTTGCCTGCGCAAGCCATAACTTCAGAAATGCAAGAGTATGCGTTAAGCTCATTGGCATTCTTTTTAGATGAGCTCTCAAATATAAAAACTCCAAGCTGGTGTATTGAGCAGCAGCTTTTACCTTTTTATGAAAACAACCCTATTTCAACTCTACCCAAGGGTACAGTTAATGTTTTAAACCTTAATCTTACCGTTTTACAACAATTAAGCGGTACGGTTACTTCTGTTAACACTTCATATTTTGTTAATTTTACGACCCCAACCATAGTTAACTATATTGGGGTTAAATGGTCAGCTGCCTCAACACCATTGACTTTTCAAACGAGTCCTGATAACGTTACTTGGACCACGGTTGGTACTTCAACAAGTACTAACTTATCTACAGGTGTCGCAGCTACGGCTGGGGACATAGTTTGGAGTGAAATAAGCGGATCTCTTGCAAAACAATATTTTAAAATAGTACCGACTGATGGAGTCAGTACTATTTCTTATACCTCAATAACTCTGGGCAATATGCCTCAGGCTATTCCGATGGGAATATTGAGCAGAGATAATTACGTAAACCAAAGTAATTTGACATTTGCAGGAAGGCCGACTAGTTTTTACTTTCAACGTAATGTGCCTCAACCTGTAGTTAATCTTTGGCCGGCACCTAACGCAGCTTCTGAAAAATTTGTTATGACTCTTTGGCGTCACCGTCAAATAATGGACACTGACAATTTACAGCAAGAGATAGAGATGCCTAACCGCTGGCTTGAAGCTATTATAAACGGTTTAGCGGCCAGAGTTTGCATGGAAACTCCCGCAGCTTCGGCTGATTTGATTCCTCTATTAGAAGCTAGAGCGGATAGAAGTGTTCAAAGAGCTTGGGACGGAGATAATGATGGTTCTCCGATACAAATTAATCCTGGGATTGGAGTGTACACAGCATGAGTATGTACTTAGACCCCACTGGCCAGCCAACTTTTGGCATAGCTATATGTGCCCGATGTTCTGAAAAATTTCTGTTAGCGGACCTCTCACCTGATCCTAATTTCCCAGGGCTGATGGTTTGTCAAGCTGACAGAGATGAGCTTGATCCTTATTTGCTGGCTCCTAGGAGACCTGATCAAATAGTGCTTCCATTCAATCGACCTGATATGAATATAGACACTCATCCAGCTGGAGTAATTCAAGAAGCTGGTGATGAGTTTATAATTCAAGAAGATGGCGATAAATATTTGGAGATGGAATAATGTCTGTACCCAGTAATTTAATACCTAGTAGAGTCACTCAGCTCCCGACTGCTCCAGTCGCGTCTCCCGATGGTTTACTTCTTTATACGTATGAAGGAGTAAGTTATCAGGTGCGCGCTGGAGACCTTCTTCAAGTCACTGGCGTGCCTACGAGCCGTCAAGTAATTGCAGGAACGGGTATGACAGGCGGTGGAGCACTGTCCTCAGACGTCACTCTTAGTATCGCTAATGGTGGTGTTGGGACAGCTCAACTAGCCGTCTCAGGAGCTACCGCAGGTACTTATGGAGATGGTGACAATATACCAGTATTGACTGTAGACGCTACGGGCCGAGTTACGGCGGTCACTACTGCACCATCTTCGGGTTCAGGTACTGTGCCAGTTACCCGACAAGTGATTGCGGGTGACGGTTTATTAGGAGGCGGTAGCCTCGGTAATAATATAACCCTAAGTGCTAATTTTGAAGATAGCATTCCTTTAGTAACCACCACTGGAGGATCTGCAGGTACATCAATTGAGCTTTCTAGAGGAGATCACAGGCATCCGCCAGTAGACCTTTCTAACCAAGATCAAATAGATGGCGTGCTACCTATTGATCAAGGCGGTACAGGAAGAGCCAATACGTCCACTCCTGGGTCAATCGCCTATGGCGGTGGAAATGATATAACCTTAGGAGCCGTGGGCGTTGCGGGACAAGTGTTAATTTCAGGAGGCACTGCAGCTTACACATGGGGGTCTGCGCTGATTCAGACTGATCAACCCGCGAATGTAGTTTACGGTGGCCCAGCATCTGGCGCAGATGCGCCCACTGGTTTTAGGTCCTTGGTTAACGCTGATTTACCAGCTTCTGGGGCAACCGCTGGAACCTACGGTTCTGCTAATTTAATACCAATTATTACAGTAAACGCCGAAGGTGTAGTAACTGGCGCTGCAACAACTGCATTTCAGAGCGGTTTAAGCTACCAGGGTACATGGAATGCATCCACAAATACTCCGACATTAGCTTCAGGCACTGGAACTTCGGGTCATTATTACATCACAGATGTTGCGGGAACTACCAATTTAGATGGTATAACTGATTGGCAAGTTGGCGACTGGGCAGTATTTAACGGCACCGTTTGGCAAAAACTTGATCAGTCCAATACTGTCGTGTCAGTAAATGGTCAGACCGGAGTTGTTAATTTAACAGAAATAGCTAATGTTGCGGGTGGCGCAGCTAACAGAATAGTTTATAATACTGGTGCAGGAGCCAGCGGCTTCTTAACTGCCCCCACTGTAACGGACACATTCTTAAAGTGGAATGGCTCCGCTTTTGTGTGGACTACAGCGGTTACGGCAGCTGTTACTAGCTTCAATGCAGGTTCAACAGGTTTAACACCAAATACGGGAACAACTGGTGACATAACTTTAGCAGGCACACTTGCTCCCGCTAATGGGGGAACAGGCTTAACCGCTGCGGGGACTTCCGGTAATATTTTAACCAGCAACGGCTCCGCATGGGTTTCACAGGCTCCGACAGCTGGAGTAACAACAGATGATGTTATAGCTTTAGCTGTGGCGTTGGGGTAAGGAGATAAAATGGCGAACGCATTTACGAGAAAAGTTTCTAGGAGTATAGGTACTGCTTTAACTGCGGTGGGCTCTTATACAGTAGGGGCTTCAACTCAAACCACTGTAATTGGCTTAACGGTAGCTAACACGAGCGCGTCAACAGTGAATATTGACGTTACTTTAAATGATGGCGTCAACGACACTTATTTAGTTAAGGACGCTCCTGTCCCCGTAGGAGGAGCTCTGGTACCCATAGGAGGTAACCAGAAAGTTGTTTTAATAACTGGAGACTCAATAAAAGTTAACTCAAGTGCGGCATCATCAGTTGACGCTGTCTTATCAATCCTGGAGATAACATAATGTCTAATCCCTATATTGGTAATGCACCTACTAATGTCCCTCTAAGTACAGATGATTTAGCAGATGGCATCGTCACTACGCCAAAATTAGCTTCTCCCATAGCACCTACGATTGTAGGAGGAACTATAAATAATACTCCTATAGGCGCGACAACCAAAAACACTGGTGCTTTTACTACAGTGACTGCGACAACTGGTATTTCAGGAGGTACTTTCTAATGATGCTAACCAACAGAAAAGGAGCACAACATGGCTGAAACTGGCTATACACCAATACAACTTTACCGTTCGGCAACAGCTTCAGCAGCTCCAACTGCTGGTAACTTACTTGACGGTGAGCTGGCGTTAAATACTAACGATGGTAAATTATATTACAAAAACTCAGGGGGAAGCGTTGCCGTCTTGGCTGACGGCGCACTCCCAGGTACAGGTACTGTAACCTCGGTTGGCGGTACAGGTACGGTCAATGGTATAAGCCTGAGCGGTACTGTAACTACCTCTGGTAATTTGACCCTTGGCGGTGCGTTATCTGGTGTTAATTTAACCTCACAAGTTACAGGAGTACTTCCAGTCGCTAACGGCGGTACTGCGCTGGCTTCGCTGGGAACCGCAGGACAAGTTCTAACGGTTAATAGTGGCGGATCAGCAGTTGAATATGCCACTCCAGCGGCGGCTGGTGTATCAGCAGGATTAAGCATCGCTTTGGCGATGGTAATGGGATTCTAGGAGAAACATAATGGCAAACCCAAACATCGTCGCCGTAACGAGTATATACGGCAAAACAACTTACTTATCACCTTCAGCGACTACTTCAGTAGTTCTTCTACCGAACGCAGCTTCAAGTGGTAAAGTTTTTAAAATAAATCAAATCGTCGCTGCAAATAAAAACGGCAGTGCGGCAGTAAATTGTACCGTTGATATCTACACCAATGGCGCAGTGGCTCAAGGCTCAGCTCCTTCTGGCGGCACGGCTTACCCGATAGCCTCTACTATATCAGTACCTGCTGACGCTTCGTTAATAGTTGCCGATAAAACTACCGCTATTTATTTAGAAGAAGACACTTCTATTGCGGTGACTTGTGGTACAGCCAGCGGCATTACTTTTAGTGTGAGTTACGAAGAAATATCTGCTTAGGGGATAAACCATGGCTGTAAGTGATAGATTAGGCGGCTTTGTATTTCCTGGGTACAGTCCCTTAGAAGTACCTAATCCTCCTACGTTAAATTCTGCGGGAGTTAACGCCACTGCTTCGATTGCTTTCACTGCTCCTTCTGAAGTGGGCGGGGGAGCTATTACAAGTTATATTGCCCTTGCGACTAACATTTCTACGGGCGCTACAGCCTCAGTAACGGGAACTTCCTCGCCACTCGCATTCTCTGGATTAACCGTAGGCGCATCATATGAGTTCACGGTTGTCGCAGTAAATGCTTTTGGGCCTAGCGCACCAAGCAATTCAATTACTCAGACTATAGCGGCAGAAGGTCAAGCGGCGTACACTACTGCGGGAACATACTCTTGGGTTGCTCCTAGTGGGGTCACCAGCGTTTCTGTTGTCGCTGTTGGTGGCGGGGGCGGTGGTGGATACGCCTGTGGTGCGGGTGGCGGTGAGCTAAGATATAAAAACAACATATCTGTTACTTCAGGCACTTCATATCAAGTTGTCGTCGGTTCTGGCGGCACTACAAATTATGGTAATTCAGGTTCTAGCGGAACTAGTTCAACATTCAGCTCTACAACTGTTATAGCAAACTTCGGCGTAAAA
>Ga0209535_1001120_pt1 | contig 18403 bp, 27 predicted proteins | sample LinPmetageLP28_FD_184041 | JGI IMG/M metagenome (GOLD analysis project Ga0209535, IMG submission 184041) | Marine viral communities from the Pacific Ocean - LP-28 (SPAdes) (version 2) | ecosystem: Environmental > Aquatic > Marine > Oceanic | place: Pacific Ocean | collected 2009-08-22
AGAATGTTTTTAACTGTTTACATTGTACTATTATATAAAGTAGTAATATGGTTTATGGAGTTACCTGCTCCAAGTTTTGAACAAAGTGGTCTTGTTAGTATTGTTGTTGGTGCCGGCGCGGCATGGTTTGGGCTTTATACCGGATCTAGTAAATCTAAAAAATAACCACGATAAGTATTAGTATGGATTATTACTCTATACTAGGCGTGTCAAAAACTGCCTCAGGAAAAGATCTCAAATCAGCATACAAAAAATTAAGTATGCAACACCATCCTGACCGAACAGGTGGTGATGATACTAAGTTTAAAGAAATAAACGAAGCATATTCAACTCTTAAAGATCCGCAAAAAAGAGGTATGTATGACCATCAACAAAATGGTGGAGGAGAAGGCTTTAATTTCAACACAAATAATATGGGCAGGGGTGCAAGCCCTTTTGGTGGATTTGGTAATCAATTTGATACTGTATTCCAAGACTTTTATTTCGGCGGTCAAAAAGCAAGACATACTAGAAACAAAGATATACGTATTGGATATAATATAGACTTAGAAGATGTTTTTACAGGCAAAAACGTAAGTGCATCATATCAACTACCAAGTGGTAAACGTGAAGTAGCAGACATAACAATACCAAAAGGTGTACGACACGGTGATACAATAAGATTTACAGGCCTAGGTGACGATAGTATTACAACAGTTGGTCGCGGAAATTTAGATATTGTAATAAAAATTAGACCAAACAGAGACTGGGAAAGAGACGGAGACAATTTAATAACATCTGTAAATGTAGATGTATTTGATTTATTATTAGGTGGGCAATGTGACATAAAATTACCAACAAATAAATCATTCAGTTTAAATATTCCAATAGGAACTAAGCCGGGAACAGTGTTTAGTATTACAGGTCACGGTGCTCCTAACAACAGAACACATAAACAAGGTAATGTTCTTGTAAAAATACAAGCCACAGTTCCTAAAATAAAAGATGCAACTATATTAAATAAAATAGAAGAGGTAAAAAATGCAGTTAATAAAAGCACCAAATGACTTTTTAGAAAAAACAATGCAACCGTTTGATTTTGATAAAATGGATGCAAAACAAGTCAGTGGAGAAATGTGCCAAATTATGATGGCTCAACAAGGCATAGGTCTCAGTGCTAATCAAGTAGGTATAGATGCACAAATATTTGTAATACGACCGTTAAAGAATGCTGATGTAACAAAACCCTTTGCAGTTATAAATCCTATCATAAGAGAAGTAGGTACTGAAACAGAATTAGCACCAGAAGGATGTCTAAGTTATCCAAATTTGGTATTAAAAATAGCAAGACCGAAGGAATTGGTTGCACAATTCCTTGACATTGATAATAAAGAGTGTATACTTAAACTTAACGACATAGATGCAAGATGTTTTTTACACGAATATGATCATCTGCAAGGTATTACTTTTGATCAGAGAGTATCTAAGTTGAAATTACAGATGGCTATGAAAAAAGCAAAAAAGTTTGAAAAAAGGACAGTAAATGGTTGAACCAGGAAAAGAGTTACAAGCAGTATTTGATAAATCGATTAAAGATGCGATGAAATTGCAACACGAGTATGTTACGTTAGAGCATTTGCTATTTGCAATGTTTTGTTCAGACTCATTTTTTAATGCTGTAAAAGGCTATGGAGCAGATGTAGATTATATAAAAAGCAATCTTGAACATTATCTTAAAGATCAATTACAAGATATTGTTATAACTGCTGACAAATATAAACCTAAAAAGACACAAACAGTAGAACGTGTATTGAATCGAGCATTTACACAAGTATTATTTGCTGGTCGAAATAATATAGAATTAGCAGATGTACTTTTAAGTATGTTAAGTGAAAAGAAAACACATGCATATTTTTATCTTACAAAAGGCGGTATCAAGAAAGAAGATTTTGCAGACTATATCACAAACGAAATTGCAGGTGAGATTGAGGATGAAGAAATGTCTGGACAAGCACAGCGAGCATTACGTGCATTCACAACAAACTTAAACGACGAAGTAAAAAAGAACAAAGTTGATCCTGTTATTGGTCGTTCAGACGAGCTAGATAGTATCGCATTAGCATTAGGACGTAGACAGAAAAACAATGTACTACTTGTAGGTGATCCAGGTGTTGGTAAAACTGCTATTGCAGAAGGTATGGCTTGGAATATTGAAAATGACCAAGTACCAGAGTTCTTAAAAGAGTATAATGTTTACATGCTAGACATTGGTGCTATGCTTGCTGGTAGTAAATATCGTGGAGACTTTGAGGAACGTTTTAAACTAGTGTTAACAGGCCTTAAGAAAAAAGGTAAAACTATCATGTTTATTGACGAAGCACATATGATGAACGGTGCAGGTACAGGTGGTCAAGGACAAGCAAATGATCTTGCAAATATGTTAAAGCCTGCTCTTACAAAAGGTGATATTAAAGTTGTAGCAAGTACTACATGGGAAGAATACCGAAAATATTTTGAAGCAGATCGTGCGTTAATGAGACGTTTCCAGCGTGTAACTATAGATGAACCTTCTAAAGAAGTTGCAACAGACATTCTTTTAGGTATTAAAAAATACTATGAAGACTATCACAACACAGAAATTACAGAAGATGCTATCGAAGCCGCAATTAAATTAAGTATAAAATATCAGCCAGATAGGAAACTACCTGACAAAGCAATTGATTTGATAGATCTTGCATGTAGCAGATTCAATCTAAAAAATCAAAAGAAAAATAAAATTGTTACTGATAGAGAAATACAGTTTGAGCTTAGTAAAGTTGTAAATTTACCAGCAGAACAAGTAGCAGAACGTGAAACTGACAACCTTGCAAATCTTGAAAAGAATATGAAAGGTACTGTGTTTGGACAAGACGATGCATTAGAAAGTCTAGTAGACAAAATACTTGTTGCACAAGCAGGATTAAAACCAGATGACAAACCAATTGGTTCGTTTGTGTTTATGGGTCCAACTGGCACAGGTAAAACAGAAACAGCAAAACAACTTGCAACACATTTAGGTGTACAACTAGTAAGACTAGACATGAGTGAATACCAAGAAAAACATGCTGTGTCTAAACTTATAGGTTCGCCACCAGGATATGTAGGATTTGAAGAAAATGCAGGAATACTAATAACTAAGTTACAAGAAAATCCTAATTGTGTATTACTATTAGATGAAATAGAAAAAGCACATCCTGATATTTCACAAATTTTATTGCAACTAATGGACAGTGGTAAACTTACTGGATCTAACGGTAAGGTAGCAGATGCTAGAAATGCAATACTAATATTAACAACAAACTTAGGTTCAGCAGATTCTGAGAAAAATACAATAGGCTTTGGAGATGAAATTGAAAATGGTTACGAAGATACTGAACTAAAACGTTACTTTGCACCTGAATTCCGTAATAGATTAGATGCTACAATTACTTTTGGTAGATTAAGTAAAGAAGTAATGTTAAAAATTGTTGGTAAATTCTTATTAGAACTAATTGAAATGGTAAAAGATAAAAATGTTAAAGTTACTATAAGTGACGAAACATTAGATTATCTTGTCGAAAAAGGCTTTAATAAAAAGATGGGTGCAAGACCTTTACAGCGTGTAATTGATAAAGAAATCAAACGTCCACTATCAAGACAATTATTGTTTGGTAAATTAAAAGACGGTGGTAATGTAAATATAACTGTACAGGATGATGCATTGATATTAGAATGCAACAAGGAGACAGTAATTGCAGAAGCAACTCACGAATAAACTTTTTTACGACAAATATCTATATAAAATTGTAATAATTAATTCTTTATCGCATATCTTTAGAAATAAAAACTTTAGATATGCAGTAAAGATATTAGACAAACTGCAACAAGACTACGAAGCAGGACGATCACTTCAAATGTCGAATTGGCGCAAGGTAACAGTGATTGACGAAAATACATTTATTGATGCTAGAAATGTATATTCTTGGCTAAAAAGTTTAGATGACTATATGATGAGAATAGAATATAATGCTATGAGTCTATATAGTAATAACAAACCTAAATTATTAGAACTTACTAGTATAGTTAATCCTGAAAGAATAACTTCTTTCCACGAACCTAGCGAACAATATAAAGGTGTATTACATCCAGGAGTTATTATTATTGATGATGATGATTTTGCATATCAATACAAAGTTACTTTAGGTAATACTACTAATTGTACTGGCTTTGCTAATTGGGCAAGTGTGAATTCTAATCAAGTTAAGATAGGAGACGTTGCATTAAACGCCCTAGCACAAAATCAAAGCGGAGAAAATTACTACTTTTACGCTAGAGATGAGAAAACTTTACAGTTATGTAACCTAATGTTGAATAAGATACGCCGTATTGATAAAATAATTAAACGTACAGATCTTGATAAATAACATTATGCCAAGCAATAGTGAAACAATATTATCAAGTCAAACGCATGTAGGGGATAGTTCTATACAAACCCATACTGGTGAAAAATACAAAGGTGACGGTTACTATGGACGTAGTGACGGTTTACACACAGTACAATACACAGTATCAGGATTTCAAGGTGCAATAGATTTGCAGGCAACACTTGCTGTAGTTCCTGGAGATGCTGACTGGTTTACTGTTACTGGAACTAATTTAACAAGCACAGATGACAGCGGTCAATATTATACCGGCACACATTTACTTAATTTTACAGGTAATTATGTGTGGGTAAGAGCGTATATTAGCAACTGGACCGACGGGACTGTAAGCAGTATATTGCTTAATCATTAAGGAACGACAATGGAACATATTATAACAGTTGTAATGGAAAAACAAGAAACTAAGAAATTAAATGAATCTATCTTTCCTATTTACGAAACATATGATACTGATTTAGACACAACAGTTATTGAAATACCTATATCTAGACAATTATCTGTAGAAGAATCAGACGAATATGCTCAGAAGCTGAGCAACTATTTGCTTTCTGAAGGTTATGACGACTTTGATGTATATGTACCTGCAGACGGCGAAATAAACGAAGATGAAGAAACCTATGACGATGATGACGATTTCTTTGCAGAGTATGGTGTTATGTGGTACAATGAAGATGATGTTATTGACGAAGCAGAGTACCAAGGACGTAAAGTTAAACTAGGCAAGCCTATGCAAGGCGACACTAAAAAGTTTAAAGTTTACGTTAAAAATCCAAAAGGTAATGTAGTTAAGGTTAACTTTGGACACGGTGGAAGCAGTGTTAAAGGCAAGGCAATGAAAATTAGAAAGAATAATGCAGCAGCAAGACGTTCTTTCCGTGCAAGACACAACTGTGATAATCCTGGTCCACGTCATAAAGCAAGATATTGGTCTTGCAGGAAGTGGTAAATTATGAAAATTACAGATTTAGATGAAGGTATATTAGATTTCTTTTTTAAAGATAAAGAAAAAGAATTAAAAGACGATCCTCATTATAAAGGATGGTTGAAAATGTATATGAAAAATAAAGACGTTGCAGCAATGCACAAACGTCACAAAGAATTTTTACAATATTATACAGCACAACAGTCAGGACAGCCAGAATGAAATTAGGTGATCTACAACTACAACATGATGATAGTTTAGCATACGATATTGTCGACGACTGCCATGTACACATGAAGAACGATCCTTCATTTTATCGTAGTCAATATTTTCCTACAATGTCAAAGTGTGCTGATACACATAATTCAGGATCAAAAGTTAATCCTATGAAGTTTATTGGACCAATGGTTGAAAAAGGTATTAATAGTTATTGTAAGAAATATAACGTAGTACGTCATCCAGATGAATTATTTAAGCAAGATGACAGAAAAGCATTAATTGATAAAATATATCGCGAAGAAATGGAACAAATCAAACAAGGCGATTACAAATGAGACTAAGAGAATTATTTGAAGCACCAGCAACAGCAGTAATGGCATTTGGTCGCATGAATCCTCCAACTATTGGACATGCTAAACTAGTTGATGCTATTAAAAGTCAAGCAGGCGATCCTTTTATATTCTTAAGTCAAAGTCAAAAACCTAAAACAGATCCTTTATCATTTGAAGATAAACTACGCTATGCAAAATTTTTCTTTCCTAATATAACAATAGGAAATCCAGAAGTAAAAACAATTATACAAGCAGTACAAAAAATAGAATCACTAGGATATCAACAATTAATTTATGTTGCAGGTAGTGATCGTGTACAAGCATTTGAAGAACTTTTAAACAAATACAACGGCAAAGATTTTACATTTAAATCAATTGAAGTTATAAGTGCAGGTGAGCGTGATCCAGATGCAGATGGTGCTGAAGGCATGAGTGCAAGTAAAATGCGTCAAGCAGCAGCTGATAATGATTTAGAATCATTTAAACAAGGTGTTCCAGAACCTAAACTAGCAGACGAAATGTTTGCTGCAGTAAGACAAGGTATGGGTATTACAGAAGGTAAAAGTCCACACAAAAAAGGTACTAAAAAATATAAAAAGCATATGGCCGCAATGCATGCCGAAGGTATAAAAGAAGCAGAAATAAATGATTTAAATCAATTAACTGTTTCTGCTCAACAAGGACTACAAAAAGTTAAGCAAGGTGATATGAAAGGTGCCTTAGCGAATATGGAGCAAATTGCAAATGGACTTGCTAAATTAGATATAGGTACAAAAATGTATAACTTTATGTCAAAAATGCTTTCAGCATATGAACAGCAGGTTGCAAATTTTCCAGAGGATCCAGATACTCCTATTTTACAAAAATCAATTGATCAAATACAAGCACAGATGCCAACATTTAAAAAACAAGCTGCCCAATCAAAGCAGTATGCAAAAACAGCAAAAAATAAAGAATTAGATGCATTTGGTGGTTTAGGCGAAGCAGGTACAAAACCCGGACAAGGTCTACCTAAACAAATTAAAGTAATTAAAATGCCTACTCCTCCACAAGCACCTACTGGTCCAGATGGCACAGATGAAAATGGTACACAAACTGGTACTACTCCAAAAGGTAATAGAAGTGTTAAAAGTGGAGCAGGAACATATATTTTTACACCAAAAGGCAAGTTGATGTTATATATGACTCCAAAAATTGGCGGATTGGTACAAACACATAATCCTATTAAACAAAGAATTACAGTAAACTTTGGTACTACTATTGACGGGGCAGGTATAGATCAAAAAGGTACTTATGATATGGGTGGCAAACTTATAAGTGGTGATAATACATCAATTAGAAGCGGTAGTATGGGTGTAAGCATTGACAAAGACAAAGGCTACACAATAGATACGACCACGTTGTCCGGTAAAAAACATAGCCTTAATAGCAAAGATCCAAAAAAGTATGATAAACTTGCAGCTTTGAAAAAAGATCAGGATCAAGATCTAAGTAATTTTAAAAAAGCTAACACTGCTACTCTTGCTAAGATGGGCATAAAAAGATAATGTATTCAAGTATTGAAGAACTTAAGAAACTTGCTGGCGTAAACGAATTTAAAGGTTACACAGAATATTCTCTTGAGAACTTCAGCGATGCAGCAAATGCAAATGTAAAAAAAATGCGTAAAGATAATATTAAACCCGGCGACCTAGAATGGTTTAAATTATGGTTTACACTTCCGCATATGACAGGCGTACCGAAGTTTAGAGGACGCAAAAAATGAGATACAAAGATATTAAACTAGCCGAAGACGGACGTATTGTAAAAGGTGTTAACACAACTGCTGATGTAGGTCCTAACGAAATTAAAATACAAGCGGCTAAGTTTGGTAACACAGTAGACAAAGACGGACGGCCACCAACTCTAAGTAAAAAAGTAAAAGGTTCTAGTACAAACGTATTGTTTAATTTAGGATTAGCTGAAAGTTTTAGATCTTGGTTAAGTTCAACTCTTAATGCTGATCCACAATATAAAGCATGGTTACGCATGTATAAGTCAGATCCTAAAAAAGCAAAAAATACTTTTAGCAAAAAACATAAAAAGTTTTTAGCAATGTTACAAGGCGAAAGTTTAAAAGAAGCAAAAGAATTAGCAAACACAAGTAAAATCTATGTTGATATGGATGGTGTATTAGCGGACTTTTTTAATGCTTGGGGCGACTTAATGGGCGTAGACGACTGGCGCAATATAGATAAAGAACATCAAATTAGTGATGCACTTCAAAAGATTAGAGATACTGATGACTTTTGGCTTAAAATTCCTGTAACTGCAAATGCAAAAAATTTATTAAATTTAATTAAACAAGTAAAAGGTTCTTATAGTATTTGTAGTTCACCTCTACCAGGTGATCCTAATTCAGAACCTCACAAAAAAGAATGGATTAAGAAACATTTAGTATCTTTTCCACCTGAAGAAATAATTATTACAAGTAACAAACCCCAATATGCTACACAACCAGACGGTACACCTAATATACTAATTGATGATTATGGTAAAAATATTCAAAGTTGGGAAGCTGCTGGAGGCGTAGGATTTAAACATAAAGATCATAAGTTTGAAAGAACTGCACAAAATATTAAACAGCATATGCAAGAGCCTGTAGAAGAACGTGAGCTTACTAAAGGCGAAGAAAAGAAAAAAGAAAAAAACGTTATGGGTATGAAAAAGAATAAAGACGACTTTAAAAAACGTTATGGTAAAGATGCTGACGCAGTTATGTATGCAACAGCAACTAAAATGGCAAAAGAAGCCTTTGTTAGTGGCAAATATAACCAAGATCAAATATTAGGAATACTTGAAAATTTTGCTGATGGCAAGAAGAGTGGTAAAAGCAAGCCAGGAAGAGTAAAGAAGTCTGGTGCTAGTTGTAACGGTAGCGTAACTGAACTAAGAGCTAAAGCAAAAAAAGCAAGTGGTGAAAAGGCTAAGATGTATCATTGGTGTGCCAATATGAAGTCCGGAAGGAATAAATAGTATTATGAAAGTATTTGAAGTAACAGAAGGCGAAATGATTAGAGGCAACACTGCATCTAGAGATGTTGGTTATGACCCTAATTACAAAGGACTAGAAAACTACGACGGTAAGCATTTAATGAATGATGCAGACGCAATAGAAGCGTTGTTGTATGGTAGAGGTTTTTCGCAACAAGAAGATGCATTTAGAGATCTGTTAATAAGAAAATACAAAATTACAAGAGAAACTGACATTGGTGCATTATTAAAAAGCATCAGAGATCAATTAGAAGCAAAAAATAGACAGCATATCAAAGATAGAGATGCTGAAAATGCACAAATTGGTGAAACTGCTACAGCAGGTGGTACAAGTGCAGGTGCTGTTGCATCTACACCAAATGGCTTTGCAAGTGGTGGTATAGGCACAATTAGTAGGGCATCTACACCAAACAAAAAACAAAAGAAGACTAAGAAAAAGAACTAAATATATAAAACGGAGTGATATAATGCGTCATAAAGAAATTAAAAAGAAAACAAACGAAGGTTTGGGTGACCTGGCTGCAAGAGCCGAGATGGATCACGAAGTTCAAATGGCACGTTCTGATCTATACAAAATTGCAAAATATTCTATCAAACTTCACGAAATGCTAAAAGGTGTAAGTGAAGCAGAAGGTATGCAAGGGTGGCAACAAGCTAAAATTACTAAAGCTGCTGATTACATGAGTAGTGTATTCCATAGCTTAGATTATGACATGAAATTTGCTGAAGGTAAAGTTGCCGAAGCAAAAAAGACTAGTTACAAAGACGGACTATCTGCAATGTTAGAAACTAAAACAGACAAAGGTAATACTTGCGAAGATTGTGGCAAGCCAAGTTACACAACATTAGATTTATCAGAAGAAGAGCTAGATGAAGTAGCTGGTCCTGATAAGTGTTGGAAAGGCTACAAGAGAGCTGGTACACAAGCCGGTACTGGCAAGAACGCAGGCAAACGTGTAAACAAATGCGTTAAGGCTTAGCCTAACATGGATTTCAATAAACTCCAACAAAAACTATTTCAAATAGAACCAACTGATCGAGCTGCTGACAAAGCAAAGATGATAGCATCTATGCAAGGTCAATCGCAACAAAGTGTTGGAGCTCCACAAAACATTGTACAAGAAAGCGTAAATGTACCGCAAGGTGCTATGCCAGTTGAAGGTAATTACAGCATAAGTGACTTTGCTAAATTAGCAGGTGTAACACTTAAAGAAAGTAAACAAAAACTTGTCGAAGATGATAATTCTGATCCGTTAAATTTAGCTCAATTGGCACAAGGAGTTAAGTCATTAGATGTATCAGATGATAGTGCTATGTTAGTAGGCACTGCTTTAAAAAGAGCAGTACAGGGTGAACAACTTCAACCTGCTATGCAAGATGCATTACGACCATATGTTGAATTATTTGCAACTATTATTGAAAATCCCGCACTTAGAACAAGACTTCAAGCAATGGATAGACTGCTAAAGAGTAAAGACACAGATAAAACTTTAGGATACAATGACAGTAAAAAATCTAAAGACGATGACAGTGAAAAATCTAAAGAAGAAGAATCTATCAAAGAAAGACTTTTCAGAGAACTGGCTAAGCGAACAAGTTAATGAGTCTTTGTCCAAATGGATTACTGAATTTTTAAGTACACCTTCCCTCACATTTAATAAATTACCTCCTTGTCCTTATGCTAAAAAAGCATGGCTAGACGGAGCAGTGCATACACACTATTTGAATGAAACATTTGAAATTAAAATGTGGATTGCAGCTGAACTAGAAAACTATACATACCACTGGCCTAAAGGTAAAGAAGTTGTAGTTTTGTGTTTTAATCCAAATAGAATAACTCCTACAGAGTTATCTCAAATTATAGAAAAAACTAAACCTTTATTAGACAGCAGAGGTTACATTGCATTAGAAGATCATCCTGAAGAAATAGAACAAGTAGATGGTAAAATATTAAATCAAGGAACATACGGACTTGTATTAATACAAGAGAAATCAAAGTTAAATACAGCTAGAGAATGGTTAAAGAACAAAGGCTATTATAAAAACTGGGACAAAGAATATTACAATGATGTTGTGGAAACTTAATGTATACTAGAGTTAAATTAGAAAAAACAAATTATAAAGAAATAGAACACGAACTACTTGATGAGTCACACTATGGTGAGATCAATTCAATATATAGAGATTATTCTATGTATAAAGGATTTGACAGTGTTATGCCGTTGTTTATAGAAGATATAAAACAAACAAATACAGAAGTAGTAGGTTATCGTAATACTCAAGGAGAGCTCGTTGCGTTTAGTTTAATTTTGCTTTACCCCAGCCAACTATCAGTGTCAGCAGATCAATTTGCATGGAATTATAAAGATCCTAAACTTAAATTAGGATACAAAAGTTTAAGAAGTGAATGTGCAAGATACAAAAGACTAGGTTTTGAATACTTTTATTTAGGAGACTACTACGACTATAAAGCTGATGTAAAAGGTTTTGAAATTAGTCAACCATTTAATTAAAGGAGTTAGTAGTGACAGAGCCAGATCTAAAGGAAGCAAGTAGACTTTTTTGGTTAGTAAAAGGTCATCTTAATACTTCTGATGCAACAATATTATCAAGTTATAATGGATATTTTCGCCGTCTGTGGATAGATGGAAGCAACGGCGCTCCTTTGGACGAATATGAAGTAGGTTTTGAAGAAGCCTGGCAGAAAAGACTTGACAACTAGCATTAAATCATGTATAATAAATGGAAACTAAGGAGAAACTTATGAGTGAACGTACCTATGGCGGTGAAGAGAAAGCAAAACTAGAACGTCTTGTTAATGAAGGCGTAACTGTATTACAAGAAGTAGAAGACCTAACTGCTGGTTTAAAAGATACTGTAAAAGCAGTAGCAGAAGAACTTGATATCAAACCAAGTTTAATTAATAAAGCAATTAAAATTGCACAAAAAGGTGAATGGAATAAAGTTGCTGACGAGTTTGACGACTTAGAAACATTAGTTGTTACTGTTGGTAGAGACAAAATATAATGCAAAAAATTAAAGAATTTTGGATCAATAGTTATAAAAGTGATAAGGTTGCTTTTGGATTCGAATTAATAAGTTTTATATTTACGGTTATAGCAAGTTTGACTTTGGCATTTAATGCTGTAGATCCAAACATGCTAGTTATATATCCGTTCTTCTTTGTAGGATCGGTTACACAATGCTACGCGGCTGTACGCAGAGGCGCGGCATGGGTTATGTTACTAACAGGATATTTTGCTGTTATTAATGTAGTTGGATATGGAGTTGCCGCACTATGGTGGTAAAACCCTATCAATGGTTAGCGTGGGTGGCAACAATATGTTTACTAACAGCCGCTACACTAGCCGCATTTAATGTTTACCCTTTATACATTTGGGCATTCATTATTAGCAACAGTTTATGGATACTTGTTGGTATCCTGTGGAAAGAAAAAAGTCTTATTGTAATGAACGCAGGCTTAACCGTAATTTATGTTGCGGGCTTGTTGTTCTGATAAGTATTAACAACGCCAAAAGCAATAGCTAGGCATGTAGAAGGTTAAGTTGGCCATAAGCAACGTAGGAGAAACATGAGTTACGTAGACGCACTATTTGATCGCGATTCTGACATCATTCGAGTCGTAGAACGCAAAGACGGTAAACGAGAGTTCCGTGAGTATAATGCAAAATACACATTTTATTACAAAGACCCTAGAGGCAAATACAAAAGCGTATATGGCGATCCGCTAACACGAGTTGTATGTAAGAACACAAAAGACTTTAGAAAAGAAGTTGCTATTAACAGAGATAAGCAACTATTCGAAAGCGATATTAATCCTATATTCCAATGTTTAAGTGAAAACTATCTTAATCAAGATGCTCCTAAACTAAACGTTGCATTCTTTGATATTGAGACAGACTTTGATCCAGAGCGTGGCTTTGCTGATCCTAGTGATCCGTTTATGCCTATTACAAGTATAAGTGTGTACTTGCAGTGGATGGAAACAATGATCTGTTTAGCAGTACCTCCCAAAACACTTACTATGGAGCAAGCTGAAAAAACACTTGAAGGCATTGACAATGTAATGTTGTTTGAAAAAGAAGGTGAAATGATTGACACTTTCTTAACACTGATTGAGGATGCTGATATTTTATCAGGTTGGAACAGTGAAGGATATGATATTCCGTATACTGTAAATAGAACTAGTCGTGTATTAAGCAAAGACGACACAAGACGTTTTTGTTTGTGGGGACAACTTCCTAAGAAACGTGAATATGAAAAGTATGGTAAATCAGCTGTAACCTTTGACCTAATAGGTAGAGTGCATCTAGATAGTTTGAATTTATATCGTAAATATACGTATGAAGAAAGACACACATATAGACTTGATGCTATTGGCGAAATTGAAGTTGGAGAGAACAAAGTTCCATATGAAGGCACTTTGGATCAATTGTACAACAATGACTTTAGAAAGTTCATTGAATACAACATACAAGATACCGCACTACTGGACAAGCTGGACAAAAAGCTAAGATTTATTGATCTAAGTAACGAACTTGCACATGCTAATACTGTTATGCTACAGACCACTATGGGTGCTGTTGCTGTTACAGAACAAGCTATTGTTAATGAAGCCTGGCACAGAGGCTTGCAAGTTCCTAACAGAGCAAAACGTGATGATGAGAATACACAAGCCGCAGGTGCATACGTTGCATTTCCTAAGAAGGGCTTACACAAGTGGATAGGTTCAATGGATTTAAATTCACTATATCCTTCAGTAATTCGTGCATTGAATATGGCTCCAGAAACTGTTATAGGACAAATACGTCCAGACATTTCAGATGCTCGTGTAACAGAAGATATGGGGCTAAAGAAGAAGAGCTTTGCAGGTAGTTGGGAAGGACGCTTTAGTACAGAAGAATACGAAGCAGTTATGGAAAAGCGTAAAGATATTCCACTAACTATTGACTGGGAAGATGGGCGTGTAGATACACTAAGTGGTGCAGAAATGTATCAGTTGATATTTGATAGTCAAATGCCTTGGATGCTTAGTGCTAATGGTACTATCTTTACTACAGAGTTTGAAGGTGTTATTCCAGGTATCCTAAAGCGTTGGTACAGTGAACGTAAAGAACTACAAGCACAATTAAAGAAAGCAAAAGATGCTGGTAATGCAATTGAAATTGAGTACTGGGATAAACGACAACTTGTTAAAAAGATTAACTTAAACAGTTTGTATGGTGCTATTCTTAATCCAGGTTGTAGATTCTTTGACAAACGTATTGGACAATCTACTACGCTAACAGGACGTACTATTGTTAAGCATATGTCAGCAGAAGTAAACAAAGTTATCACAGGCACATATGATCATGTAGGCGAAGCAATGATATATGGTGATACTGACTCTTGTTACTTTAGTGGATATCCTACACTTAAAGAACAAATTGATGCAGGACAAATACCTTGGGACAAAGACAATGTAATTAAATTATATGACCAAGTATGCGAAGCAGCAAATGAAACGTTTCCGGAGTTTATGCAAGGAGCATTTCATTGTCCAAAGAGTCGTTCAGATGTTATTGCGGCAGGTAGAGAAATTGTTGCAGAAAGCGGATTGTTTATTACTAAGAAACGTTATGCGGCATTAGTGTATGACATTGAAGGCTTTAGAAGTGACACTGACGGTAAGCCAGGTAAAGTAAAAGCAATGGGCTTAGACTTACGTCGATCAGATACACCTGTGTTTATGCAGGAGTTTTTAAGTGAACTATTACATATGGTACTAACAGATGCTCCACAAGTAGATGTACTACAACGTATTACAGAATTCCGTAAGGAGTTTAGCGAGCGTCCTGGTTGGGAGAAAGGTTCACCTAAACGTGCAAACAAAGTTGGACACTACAGACGCTTAGAAGAAAAGCAAGGCAAAGCAAACATGCCTGGACACGTTAGAGCAAGTATCAATTGGAATACATTGAAGCGTATGAACGGAGACAAGTATTCACAAGAAGTTGTTGACGGAATGAAAGTTATTGTTTGTAAACTAAAACAAAATCCGCTAGGCTATACAAGTGTTGCTTATCCAACAGATGAATTGCGTATTCCGGATTGGTTTAAAGAACTGCCGTTTGATGATTCAGCAATGGCAGAAACTATTATTGATAATAAACTAGATAACTTAATTGGTGTGCTTAACTATCCGCTAGAGGATACAAAGCAAAATACAACATTTGGTAGTCTATTTGAATTCGGAGAGTAATATGAAAGTTAGCATAAGTGACATAGGCGGCAAAGTTGTTAAACAAGATGAACGATATGTTGTAAAAGATAATATAACATTAAAGAACCTTGTAGTTAGTAGCACACGTATGCAACCAAACAAATCTACATCAGGACACAAGCACGAAGGTCAAGAAGAAATATATTATTTTATTGAAGGTACAGGCAAAATGGAAATAGATAACGAGTGGTTTCCGGTTGAGCCCGGAGATGTTGTTCTAATTCAAGATGGTGTATTCCATCGTGTACATAGTGCAAGTGAAGAACTTTATTTTGTTTGTGCATTTGACGGAAGGAGACATAAATGAAAGTAGGATTTACTTGTAGTACTTTTGACTTACTACACGCAGGACATTTAATTATGTTGCGTGAAGCAAAAGAACAATGCAACTATCTCATATGTGGATTACAAGTTGATCCTAGTATTGATAGAAAAGACAAGAACGCTCCTGTACAAACAGTAGTAGAGCGTTATACACAACTAAAAGGTGTTGAATATGTAGATGAAATTATTCCTTATGGCACTGAAGAAGACTTAGAAGACATTCTTAGTATGTACCCAATTGATGTACGAATACTTGGAGAAGAATATCGCGATAAAGATTTTACAGGCAAAGATATTTGTCGCAAACGTGAAATAGATTTACATTTTAATAAAAGAGATCATCGTTTTAGCTCGAGTGATCTAAGGAGAAGAGTTTGTGAATAAGTTTATATTTGATGTAGACGGCACACTAACACCAAGCCGCGGATTAATTGATACAGAATTTAAAATATTCTTTAATACATTTTGTCGACAAAATGATGTGTATCTTGTTACAGGTAGTGATAAACCTAAGACTGTTGAACAGATAACTGAAAAAATATATAATCTTGCAAAACGTGTTTACAACTGTTCAGGTTGTGATGTTTGGGAAGGTAGCACACATATAACAGCAAGTGATTGGAAATTGCCAGAACTAGCAAGAACGTTTTTAATTAGTTGCGAGTATGAAAGTCCATTTAATTTACGTACAGGTAATCATATCGAAGAACGTCCAGGAATGGTAAACTTTAGTGTAGTAGGACGCAATGCATCTTTGTACGAACGTAGACAATATTCAGACTTTGATGAAGAAAATAAAGAACGTATCAAAATTGCTGATGCATTTAATATGATGTTTCCGGACTTACAAGCAACAGTAGGTGGTGAAACAGGTATTGACATTGCTCCTAAGGGATCAGACAAGAGTCAAATACTTTTAGATTTTACAGAAGATGATACCATACACTTCTTTGGTGATGCAATGTTTGAAGGTGGTAATGATTATCCTTTAAAGAAAGCGTTAAGGAAACGTGGTAACAGTTCTAATTACGAAGTAAATGGTTGGAAGGACACTTGGGAGAAATTAAAATGCATATAATGCTTACAGGACATAGAGGATTTATAGGTAGTCGATTATTAAAAAGACTCACTAAGAACAATAGTGTAGTATGTTTTGATTTAAAAGACGGACAAGATTTATACGATATTGATCTTAAAGAAGAATTTGATTTAATTATTCATTTAGCAGGTAAAAGCGGAGTACGTGAAAGTATTAAAGATCCTGCAGGATACTGGCGTAATAACGTAGAAGTAAGTAAACGCTTGTTTGAACGTTATCCTAACACAAGAGTGCTTTATGCAAGCTCTAGTAGCGCCTACGAGCCCGATTTAAACCCTTATGCCGCAAGTAAGTATATTATGGAAGAAGCCGCTGAAAGAAACCATAATACATTAGGAATGAGATTTCATACAGTATATTCTAGTACTCCAAGACCGGGTATGTTTTTGCAAAAACTAATCGATAATGAACTAGAATATACAACAACACACTATAGAGATTTTATACATATAGACGATTTATGTGATGCTATAGAATTGTGTATGAAAAGTAAGTATACAGGAACAATCGACATTGGTACAGGATTTCCATATAGGATATCAGACTTTGCACCAAATCTTCCTGTCCGCCTAAATACCCCATATGAACGCATTTGGACTTGTGCAAATATGGAAAAAATTAAGTCACTTGGCTTTAAACCTAAATATAGTGTAGAAAACTACTTGACTTCTTTGAACAATGATAATATAATAAAACTTGAAATAGGAGAAAACATATGAAAGACATTTTACAAGACATCGTTGCACATACACATTCGCTAGGCTTTTTATCGCTAGTGAAAATTGGTAATGATGAAACAACAACAATCGATAGTATGGCAGAGAATAGATCTGTAATTCTAAGTGCAGAAACACATACATCTGTAGCAGAATTTACAAGTACATTTGGTATGCCAAATTTAGATAAACTAGCACTACACTTAAAGAATCCAGAGTATCAAAAAGATGCTAAGATTAATGTAGTAAGCGGCGAACGCAATGGTGAAACTATTCCAACGCACATTCACTTTGAAAGTAACGCAGGTGACTTTAAAAATGATTATCGCTTTATGAACCAAGCAATCATTGAAGAAAAACTAAAAACTGTTAAGTTTAAAGGTGCAACTTGGAACGTTGAATTTACACCAAGTATAGCTTCAATTCAAAGAATGAAACTTATGACAGCAGGTTTTACTGAAGAACCTAATTTTAATGTTGAGACTCGAGAAACAGGCGGTGTAACTGACTTAGTGTTTAGTTTTGGTGATGAAGGTACACACTACGGCGAGTTTGTATTCCAAAACGCAGTAAATGGTTCGTTAAGTCATAAATGGGCTTGGCCTGTAAATGAAGTGCAAGCAATTTTAAATCTTAGCGGTGACGTTACTATGAGCATTTCAGATCAAGGTGCAATGCAAATTAAGGTAGACAGCGGCTTAGCTCAATACTCTTATATTTTGCCTGCACAATCTAAATAGGAGTTTTATGACAAGTGTTGATATACATGATGATGACAAAACATTTGAAAATGAAAATAGTACAGTAACAATACCACTTAAGGAATATGACAAGTTGAGAGAAAAGCAAAAATATATTACAGACAAAGACATGATTTCTGTAGTAGACAAAATAGAAGAACTTGTTAGAGCCTTAAGAAAGCACATTGTAAGGACGGACATTTAATTGAATACTAATCTAACAACAGAACAAAAAGACTATGCAATATTTCTTCCAGCTCTAAGTGGATTCTACGCAACTTTTGTAGGCAAACAAC
>Ga0209535_1001122_pt1 | contig 18387 bp, 16 predicted proteins | sample LinPmetageLP28_FD_184041 | JGI IMG/M metagenome (GOLD analysis project Ga0209535, IMG submission 184041) | Marine viral communities from the Pacific Ocean - LP-28 (SPAdes) (version 2) | ecosystem: Environmental > Aquatic > Marine > Oceanic | place: Pacific Ocean | collected 2009-08-22
TTTTTTCATTTAATTTTTTTGTTAAAAGTTTGACATTATAGTTTCATCAATCTTATCTTGTACTTCTTTTAAAGTAGCTTCTAATTTCATCATAATATTAGCTTGAAATCTTGCTACTTCTTCTCCATCATAAAACACAATTAAAGTTGGTACAACTACAATTTTATGTTTTGCTTGTAATTTTGGTTGAGTTGAAATATCTATTTTTGCTAAATCACAATCAGTTAATTCATCTAGATATTCACATTGAGTTCCTGAAAAGGGGGCATTAAATTCAGCTATAATTAATCCTTCACTTGGTATCACTTGAGATTTTACTATTAAAGAAAATAATAAAAATAACAGTAATGTAAATAATTTTTTCATAAGAATTTTATCTTAGTTTATCAAGCTTGTCTTCCATTCTAACAAGACGCTCTTTTAATTCTTTAACATCATCTTGAGTTGTCATAATTGTTTGTCTAATAAGTTGATCTTTCATGTCATACTCCATTCTAGTTACATCTGGGGGTAATGGGTTTGGTAATTCTTTTGCTTCAGCTATATCAGCTTGTAATACAAACCACATACTAACTAACGTAAATATTAATACTGCTATTCCTCCTAAGCTTTTTATACTTAATTTTAAAGTTGTATCTTCATTTATTTCTTTTGCCATCTTTATGTTTTGTTTTATATGGACAATTTTTGCAACCATTTTTGCAACAATATCCCCTCTCTAATAATATTTTTTTACTTAAAGGTTCATAATTCATTTAATTAGAATATTACATAATTCATCCCAATAGAAAAATCATGCCATTCTCTATTCCAATATTTATTATATTTACCCTCAGCAAATACCCCTAAATGTTTATCAAATTTATACCCTAATATTAATCCTCCTGAATAATCATACCATTGGCCTTCATTATACTCATGGTATGAAAATTCTCCTCCTTGATCTAAATGATAAGGCATTAAATTCCCCCATGAATGTAACCAAAATGTTTTTGTGTAATGATAATAATCAAATCCTATTATTAAGGAATGTTGTATCGTATTATCTAATTGATTTCTTTTTTTTTCTGTATAGTTTGATAACATTTCTGGTATAGCTACTGCTTCCCATACTTCAGTTGAGGTTGCAACAGAATTTCCTGAGGGATTAAAATATTCTACATTACCTTGTCCATCAAATATAGTAGTATAACCTTCTTCTAATGCTAAAAATGTATAGTGTAAATTTCCATTTGATAACTTCCATTCTTCTAAAGGATCATAACCATAAGGTTCAGATAAACGTTGTACTGCACCTATATTAAAAGATAGTTTTGGATTGTGTTTGTACCTATAACGTTGTGATGATTCAAAATATTTAATATCTGCAAAACCATCAGCTAAATATTCAATTTTAGCTATCCATTTATCATCAACATATCTTAAAAAATGATGTTGATCTAAATAATTTTCACCTTGTTGTCTTTTATAATCAATTTCAAATAAAAATTCAAACCCTTTTACTTTACCTATTGTAGTAGCATCTGAAAAAGATTTTTCAGTTCCATCATAAAAAGTATTTGCACGATTTTCATAACCAAATCTAGCAATTTTTCTAATACCTGCAGTTAAAGAATAATCAAAAGGAGTTTCAATTGTGGTTGTTTGTAACCCATTAGTAACACTATATACATCTACGTCAGAAATTGATGTTCCCCCATTTGCTGCTGTGTAAAACGTTGCGAATTTGAATATCTTTTTAAAATCTTGAGCAGTCATTGCAAAACTTATTATGAATGCTATTGTAAATACTAATATCTTTTTCATATTATTTTTTAGATCTATCTACAGTATATTTATCGTATTTTTTTTTATAATCTTTATCTAAATCTTTTTTCCATTCTTTTTCAAAATCTGTAAGAGTTTCCTTTTTAGGTCTTCCTCTTTTTTTGGTTTTTTTTACAATTTTAATAAATTTTTCGTCTAAAGTTGTTTTTCCCAACAACCAATTCCAAAATTGAATTAACATTTTCATAAAGATATTTTATTATAAATATATAGAAACTAACTAGGAATATGTAAACTAATATAAAGAATTACATCATACTACTTCACAAGCACCTCCGGCACAAGCTGCTTGATCTTTTAAATCAGTTTCATCAGTCATTTCAACTATTTGTGTTAAATCAATGTTATTTAAATGACTTTCCATTTCCAGAAATTTTTCTTCTGTTATATCTTCAAAAGGTGCTTGGGTATATGAACCATTATCATAAGGTAAAACAGCTAATCCATTAAATGTATTTTTATTTTTCCACATCCATTCTCCAACTGTATCCCATTCTTCTTGTTTTACTGAGATAGTGGCTGATACATTATTAGTATTAGATCCTTTTCTATGTCCTCCTTTTACCCATTCCATATTGAATTTTTTAGTTCTTTCTAATAAATCCATAGCACTTTCTGTTCTATAAATTGCTCCTTTAGGTGATTTTTGAGGAACTGAAACAACTGCTTGAATATCTGGTTTGAAAAAATCATCTTCTACTAATGCTGGGTGATTTGCTGCAAGATATTTATAAATTGCTTCATTTTTTCCTAATCTCATACGTCTTACATAAAAATCATTATGCCAAGCATGAATTCCAGATGAAGTTCCTAGTACTAATGAACTAGTTCCTGATGGTTTAACTGTTGTTACGCGAGCTGCCTTTTTTATTCCTATAAGTTTTGCAATTTCTTCATTTGTATTTTTAGCATGTTTAGCTGCTTCTTCTAAATTAAGATTTAAGATTGCTCCACTTGCAATTCCCGTCATTCCTACTCCAGCAAGTGCATCTTTTTCAGTAGTTTTTTTCCAAACATCTCTAAGATAATGAAAATCAGTATATGCTGCTTGTAAAGTTCCTAAAAATGCACCAGCTTTAACTCTTTGATTTAAATCTTCTTGTGATTCTACATTAGATACGTTAACTTCTGTTAAATTACAAAATTGAAATGGTCTTAAAGCAATTTCACAACATGGATTAGTTCCCCAATCTTTATCATTTGAAAAATATACTCCGGGTTCACCTGAATTACTAGCAACAATTTTTCCCCATAATCCTAAAAAATCTTTTTTTCTTACTTTATGACGAATAACTACTGCTGAGTTGTTAGCTCTACCTCTTTGTGGATTTAATTCCCACCAAGTACTATGTTTTGAAGTTAACATTTCATTATCATGTAAATCAAATAAAGAAATTAATGCTGCTCTTCGAATACCTCCAGATAGTACAGCATCAGCAATATGACAAATAATATCATGTGCTTCAAGAGATGATAATTGCTCTCCATCTTTTTTTCTATCTAATACTTTTTGTATTTGAAATAAACATTCTTTTAATGGTTCAGGACCTGGTGCTTTACCTCCTACAGTAATTAATTCTGCTCCTTTTGGTCTAATATCACGAAAGTCAAAAATAGGCATTGTTTTAGTTTTACCTAAATAAGCCTTCATAATTGCTCTTACAGCATCAGCCCATCCTTCAATTGAATCTCCAATTAAAAATCTTTTTTCTTTTGTTGCTTTATGAATTTCTGGTAGATTTTCAATATGATGTTGTTGAACTGAAAAACCTACACCACATCCTGATAATAATAAAAACATTGTTTCACTAAATGCTCTAAAATCATCAATTGGTAAAAATGAACAATTAAATATTCTTGAATTGTTTATTGCAATAGGTTTTCCTGCAAATTGTAAACTACGCATTGATGGTAAAACTTTTTTATCATATACCATTTTATAGACATCTTCAATTTCTTCTTTTAATTGAGGAAATTTTTCTTGATGCATTTCTTTATTTCTAGTAACTAATTCTTCCCAAGTTTCTCTTCTTTGTTTTTGAGGGATATACTTTGCATATTTGTTATAAACTACTATATCTGATAGGATTTCCTGCGTAATGTTCATCTTCTATTATTTTTTTATATTGTTATTTATTATGTATTTAATTCAAAAAATTTCTTTTGCAACTCAGATCTATCAAATTTATCTATCCCACTAAAACTATTAGTTTGTGGAGATGATGTATTATCATTATCTTCTTCACCTTCTTGATAGAGCTCATTTGATACTTCAAAGTGACCAGTTGATGTATCAGCTTTTACACCAAATGTTAAACCATCCATGCCATATCTATTTTTCATAATATGGAATCTTCCAGTTCCTTCTACTTTATCTTTGCGTTGTCTAGAAAGAGAAATACAAACATCTGTAATCATAATTTTATCGTATGACCCAGCTGCTTTATCTCCCTCTACAATATTATCTTTAGCACCTGCTCTATTTACTTGGGAAACACTCCAAACTGGTATGTCTAGTTCACGAGCTAATCCTTTTGTACTAGTATAAATATCATCAATTTCTCCTTTTCTATCAACTGTTTTTCTTTTTGATGAAAGAAGATCTACATAATCAATTATAATTAAATCTGGTTCAATTCCTGTGTCTTTTACTTTTTGTATATGTGATTCTATAGTGGACATTGTTGCCTTTCCTGTAGGAAATTCTTTAATAATTAAGTTTCCTTTTAAATCCTCCATTATACTTTCAATCTTATCTTTATGTTTTTGAATTTTATCAACTCCAATTTTAGAAAAATAAGCATCATATCTCCTTCCTACATATTGTTCACCTAATTCTAAAGTATAATGTAAAACATTATAACCTAATTTAACAGCATGTGCTCCTAAAGCTACTAACGACCAAGATTTACCACCTCCAGGATTACCAAATATAAGACCAAAATCTCCATTTCCGAGGCCTCCTTGAAGTAATTGATTAATTTTATCCCATGGGGTTTTAATTGTAACTCTACTATCCTCTCTATATCTGGATTCAACATCTTTAGTATATTCATGTCCTATATTTTTATCTTGTCCTGCTTTAATAGCATTATTAATTAATGATCTAATGGATTCATAATCTCCACCTTTTAATAAATCAACACTTTGTAATAGTGCTCCTTTTAATTGTTGATTTTTACAAAAAGATGCAAATTCTTCTTGTACATATTCTAAATCATCATTAGAAGTATTGTATGCCTCTTTAAGTTGTTCTTTTATAGATATTTGTAATACTTCATTCCCACACTTTTGTAATTCAACAGCTAATATTTCCATTGAAGGTGTAGTATGATATTTATCATAATATTTTAAAACCTCTTTAATAATCCATTTATGAGCTTGATTATCAAAATATTCTTCACTTAACATATCATTAATGTTAACTAAAAATACTTTATGTGTTAGTAAAGAAGATATTACTTTTATTTGAAATCCAGTACCATATGAATTTAAATTGGTTAATGTCATATAACTATTTTTTTATAACTAAATTTTGAAAACAATCTTTAACCCAAAATTCAACATTTCGAATTAATCCTCCTATTTGGTCTTCATTATACATTGCTACGAATTGATCTGGATAGTACGGAAGATCATTTGATTCTACTATCTCATTTAACCATTCTTTATCTTTTACACTTAACATAGGATTACTTAAATCCATTATTTTGTAATTTTTTTCTAAATCACTTTGACCATGAATTATTCTTGCATATACAGCATGATCTGACATTTTGTTTTCACAAATATCTAGTATATCATTCCAATTCATATCTTTTTTTATTAATTCAGGGAATTTTTTTAATAATCCTTTTTCACCTAATCCCTTAACACCTTTAATTTTATCTGAATTATCCCCTAATAATGTTTTATGTAAAATAAAATTGTGAGGTGAAATTTTATATTTATCTATTACTGTTTTAGGAGTATAATATTCTTTTTCCATAGGGCGATATACAATAACATTTTCACTAACTAGTTGTAAGAAATCTTTATCAGATGATATAATAAATGATTTATCCTTAGGGTGATTTATAACAGATTTACTTAAATATGCTATAATATCATCAGCTTCAACTTTATCAATACTTACGGTTTTAACAGGTAATGTTTTTAAATATTGAATAATTCTAACCATTTGATCTACTTTAGCATCATCTTCATCATCTTTATCATCAAAAGCATCCCAATTAGTAATACGTTGTAAATCCCTACCAGACTTATATTCAGGCATTATGTTTTTTCTATTATTAGCTGATCCAGCCCCATCAAATACTACATAAACTTGTGTAGGACTAATTTGACGAATCATAGCTCCTAAAGAACGAAAAAAACCACCCAATCCTCCAACATGAATTCCTAAGGGATTTACCATATTTAATACAGCAAAATTCCTAAAGAATAGATTTAAACCATCTATAAATAATATTCTTTCATGAGTCTCAGTTTGCGGGCCTTGCTCATGGATGTTATCCAGAAGCTTAAATAGTTCTTTCTGTTTCATATGTTATGTTTATGCCCGGAATATACGAAAGATATTCCGGGTATCAAAATTTATTGTGGTTCTTCTCCAAAAGATGTTATATCGGTGTATGCTTGATCTTCTTCAACTACTCTAAAATCACCACCACCTAATATAGCAGCCCAATCATCTTTTCTGGCATCTTTATAACCTTTTAATTCTCTATCATTATCATTAATAAATCCATGAGGAGTCATTACAATTTTACCTCTAGTAGTAACACCATTAATGTGATTTTTATCAATTTGAATATTTACTCGTTTAGCAAATTCAACTTGTTTACCATCTTTAATAGCTTTAATTTTAGAAGTACCAGCTGACATTACATTACCAAATGTAACTACAAATGTTGAATCAAACCACATTGCATAACCTCCTTTATTCATTAATTTAGGTTGCCCCATGGGGGATTCCGCTTTTAACGTCCAAACTTTATTAATACACACAAGCGTATTAGTATATGGAGATGATTCCTTACGTGACAATGTAATACGCTGATTTACGCTATTACCAAATTGGGTTGACATAGCACCTGCATTCCATTCATTATTGTTTTTATTTGATTTAATTGACATTTCACACGGTACTGATCCGATTGAATCCCATAAAAATAATAAATCATAAGGTAAATTTCCTTTCTTTTGCTCATCCATTAAATCTAAAATAAATCCAGCTACATCTTCAATAGAATTAATAGTTTCTCTATCAACATAAATAAAATTACCATCATAATTAGTAATTTCACCTGTTTTTTTATCAACAACTTCATTTACTTCCATACCCATCATTTTAGCATGATCCCAAGACCATTTCATTTCTGTAATGATAAATACAGGCATTATGCCTCGTTTTTGAGCAGATACAGCAGCTTCTAAAAGTGCTGTTGTTTTACCTGTGTCAGAATGTCCCCTTAAAAGTACAATATGCCCCATAGGAATACCAGGAATAGAAGTAACATCTTGAAATGCTGAAGATAAAGGGATCCATTCTTGGTCCTTAAACTTAACATTTTGTTTTAAGCCTTTTTTATCTTTAAAGGCATTTAAATCAAATTTAGACTTAAGTTCTTTGGAGGCAGCCTCCGTAAGTGATTTTCTTTTTGACATATTTAAAATGGTAAATCATCAGATTTACTATCTTTTGAATCAAATAAAGAATCAAACTTTTCAGATTTAGAAGTTGAATTTTTACCCTCAAGTGAATAATTATCTTTTTTATCACTATCAAATGCTACAGCTGGTTCAGATGAAATTGCACCTTCTTCTCCTTCTGGTTTTAAGAATGATTCTAAATTAGATTTAACTTCATCAAAAGTAAGTCTTTTAAATACTTCTATTGGGTTAGGTTGAGTATCTAAAGCTCTTTCAACTACATTAGTATTATCACTAATAGGAGATTGTTTCATTGATGGAGATATTGTTGTTTTATTATAAGGAGTTCCTGTTACTTCAGGTCCTACTGTGGTTAATTTTATATCTCTTCCTCCTGATACATCTGTATAATCACCAACTTCAGTATCAGCTGCTAAATTTAAAAATGCTTGGTAAACTTCTTTTCCAAATTGCCATAATTTTACACCTTCTTCTTCTTCACCTCTTACTATAACAGGTGCAAAAATACGAGTTTTAGCATCTAATTTTTTAGCTAAATACCAGTTTTCTTTATCTCCACTAGCACGTAATTGTTTTGTAAATTCTTGAATTGGGTCTTTTTCTCCCCAATTCATAGGAGAAGCCATTACTCTTTGACCTATTCCATAATAGAATTGCATTTCAGTAAAGGGAAATGATTTATTATACTTATTAGGAACAATTCTAACTTGTTGTTTACCTACTGTAGGTTTCCAAAATATTGATTTTCCGTTTGATTTGTTTGAGTTTGATTGGGTTTGAAGTGACTCTAACTTCTTTTTTATTTGGTTTAAATCCATAATAACTTTTTTAATATTTATAACTGTGATTAATATACGACAAATTTATAAAACAACCAAACTATAGTTCAATTATTTTATGAATTTTTGTTTTCAATTGTTTTAACTCATCATGTTGGGTTAAAAGTACTGAATTTTTGTAATGTTCCCAAGTTATTGGAAACTTAGTATCAACTACACCACCATTTAATTTTTTAATCAATTCATTTAAAGCATTAATAGTATAAAGTGTATTTGTTTCTTTTTTTCTATGCACTAGAATAGTGTTATCTGGTAGATCTGATATATTGCCTTGGTCTATATTATAGGTACATACATACTCATTATTTGACTTAATATACAAAACAAATATTTTATTATACATAATATTATATTTATCTGTAATAGTACTTAGGAGAGTTTCTAGATTCTCTAAAGTTGTAAAAGTACAAAATAACTTATTATTCAAGTCTCCTAAATTTTGGTTAGTAATATCTGAAAAATCGTCCATTGTATACATATTAGGAGTTTTATTTAAAATTGTAGTCGCTGCCATAGCATGTTTTTATTTGTAGTTTATATTTATTAAATAGCTCTTTTATTTCACCTAACACATCTTCTTCTTCTTTATCTACATCAAATAAAAACGAATCATAAGTATATAAAACTATTTTTGTTTTTTTATTTCTTAATAACTTAATTATATCCCATAATATATGAACATTCATTGCGGTCTCCAAGTTTTGTAATAGATAATTTAATAGTTTTTGGGGTTTCATTTCATTCATTTTTTCTTTAACAAATCGATGTTTTGAAATAGGACATTCAATCCAGCCCTTTTCTTTAAATTCCTCCCATAAATTATCAGTATATACTTGTACTTTTTTAAAAAACTCTAAGTCTTTATATTGATCGAAAACTCCTCCATATAGTTGCTTAAATGTTAATTCCTTTGCTTTTTTATACTCAACGCCATACATTTTCGCAAAGGCAGTATGAATATCCTCACTACCAAAATCATAATCCACCAACTTAGCCAACAGAGTAGGGTGATAAGCCCCAATATCAAACTCAACGAAAATATCATTACGGGGGATAAAACTTTCTCTACTATTATTTTCTTTATTAAGTGCGGCATAATTTACTCCTTTAAATTTATTACTTGGTCTTCCTGTAAGGGTTTTAAAGTTGTATTGCGTGTAGACGTATTCTCCATCGATAGGGTGAAAATGCGATTCAAATTTTTCTCTATTAACTCGTAAACCGTTTCGTTCGATGGAGTTGAATACCATTGAAGATTTATTATTGTAGAATTCATTGATTTTTCCATTTATTTTATCTTTAAGGTTATTATATATTTCTTCACAATACTCATAATGTTTAACTATAGGTATAATTTTATTTACATCCTTTTTATTAGGGAATCTATTATTAAAAATATGATGAGTTTGTAATAATTCTGGTATATACGGAGGGTTTTGTTGATTAATGTCAAGAAGATCTTTTAGGGGTAAATAATGTAAAAATTCCTTCTTATCACGTACATATATGCTATCAAATTTATGTAACATCGTGTTTATTTCCGTTGTATTTACATTTAAAGTTTCACTATGTGATAGTGGGACAATAAATCCTTTAGTTGATATTAACGGTCTAATATACAACGCACAAACATTATTTTGTGCAGGGTGAATTAAATAACTATTAGGGATTATTTCTATAAAAACTTCTCCCCAATTAGTATCTGCAAATAATTTAAATTGATCTTTACTTTCAACTAACCAAAACATAACTTTTTGGTTTTAATATACAAAAAATTTATTTAATATCCACCTCCAGTTGAAGGATTGTTTTGAATTTGATTAGGCATATCATATTCTACAGTTAAATCACTTGCAAATTCTATTCTTTGGGTTTCTCCAGTTTCAATTACTCCAGTTTGGTTTAAAGTATCAACTAATTCACTTTGATAAAATCTTTTGAAAAATAATTTTCTATGAGCTCCTTGTATATGGGTTGCTCCTTCCATAGGACCTTGTGTTTTATGGATGTGGTAAGGACCTATATAATCTTGACCAGAAGAAGTTATTAATTCCCCTCCTGTAGTAATTAAATTACTAGCTTTAGAATATTCAAAATATTGTAAGAATTTTTTCCCTAAATATTCATTTAAACCTTTTTTTTCTAATTCTTCTTCCTTTACAAATATTGATCCTTTATTATTATTAAACACTCTGTCAATATTTCCTTTTATATACCATTCTAAAATAAAGGGAGTATAATCTTCCCATACCCATATTTTATTTTTAGTAAATATATTATCATATGTTTTTTTATTAACTTCTAAATACTCTAATTGATTTATTTTACAAAGAAAATACCTTATAAATGAACCCTTTTTATAATCTTCAGGAGTTGGTAAAGAAGGAGAGTATTCAGGTACACTTTTTAACAAATTGTAATCTGTTTTTTTTAATATCCCATAAATTGCTAAATCAGGACTACTACCAAAAAATTGATTATATTCTACAAATTTTGTTGATATTTCAGTAGAGTTTTCATTTGTTTGAGTTGAAAATTTAGAAATATTTTGATATATTTCTTCATTTGGGGGTGTATTTTGATCTTTACCTGTGTAAGCTTTTCCATTAGCCAATTGATAGTAAAACCCTGTATAAGGAGAATTATTTGAAACATAAAACCATTCACCTCCGGGAGTAAATAAATTATCTTTTATTTGGGATTTAGGTATATACATTATGCTCGTGGATTTGGGGCATCTAATTTACCTGCTTGATAATAAGCATATAATATATCTTCAACCTCTGGATTATAATCTTTTTTAGAAGCAAAATTAAGATGTTCTTTTGTAGCTCCTGCTGCAATTTTTTTCCTCCATTTTGATTGCCCCGCTCTTAACACAGCATAAAAATTTGATGGTGATTTTAATCTACCATTTTTTTTATATATAGGGAATGTTTTTATTTTAACTGTATCACTAACATTTCCTCCTATTACTTTAACATATCCTTGTTCTTTATTTACCTCTGTTACTATATCTCCATGACTAGAACCTTTCCAAACGGGAGTATTATAATTTAAATTGTTACCAGCTCTATTAAAAACTACTATATCTCCTACACTTAATCGAGTAGTTTCTGGGTTTTTAGCTGCCCAAGGGATAGCAGCACTTTTTCCCTTTACTCTAACATCTTGTGAATAATTAGCATGATTTCCTTGGTATGGGAAGTTTACACCTGCTTCTTTTATAACATAACTAATAAAAGCTGCACTCCATGCTGTATCTTTTACATATTGTTGAAATGCGTTATTTGATTCTTCTTCACCTTTTGCTTCATCTTCTAGTTGTTTTTGTTGGTCATCAATGGCTGCTGATGTTGCAGCCGATCCAGATATTTTAGTTTCTGCTATAAATCTAGGAACAGATAAAGTATCAAGAGTAGTTTTCCATGAATTTATATCAACACTATGATTAATACCTTTAATTATAATATCAACACTATCCTTTTCATAAGATGGAGGTAAAATATCATCAGTTATTCTAAATTTTTCAAATAATTTCATTCCTGAAAGTCCATCCATTTCTAAATTTAAATTAAATGGAAGGAAAAAGGGTTGGGGTATTTTACCTCTTTGTGCTGATATACCATGTATTATTTTTAAATAACTTGTATAATTTTCAGTAAAGTTTCTTGTTGTATCCGGGTGAAAGTTATACATACCTCCTCCACCACTAGGATTTCCTCCTGATGGGTCTGTTGTTGAGTAAACAGATTGAAATGGACTATTAATACCAAACCCATATATTTTATTTTTAAAAATAGTTTTTGCTTCTACAACAGGTTTTGGTTTTGCATTATCTTTATTAGCTTCAACAGCATCTAATTTTGTAGGTATAATTCTATCTACTAATCCTTTATTATAATTAGCAAAAGATGATGCATTTCCCTGAAGATTAGTTCCAGAATCTCGAGCGTTTTGAGATCCAATAGATATTAAAGTAGCAAAATTTGAAGGTATTTCAGCATCTAACCCAATATTAGTAATAAAGGATCCAGTAGTATTTTGACTTGCTCCACTAATAGAATCATTTTCAGGTGTTCCATCAGCACCTGTTGGTGTATTTCCTCTTTTTAAACCAAAAATATTAAAGGTAGCATACTCATTTGGTTTTGATATTACTCCAGGTATAGGTGATTCATCATAAATTGTTACCATACCGTTTTCATCATTAGATATAACTCTAAAATTATTAATACTACCTAAAGATTCATTTACACCTTGTAATATAGTTTGTACATAAGATATAATAGATATATTTCCATTACTATCTTTCGATGATGATTTTAATGCTCCTGCTGCAAATCTTAAATTTATCATTAAATTAGCTAATCTACCAGCATTAGGATTACCCTCTACTACAAAATCAGAATTTTTTATTAACATTGTATTAATAGCACCATCTGTTTTTAGATCCAACTCTTCACCACCTTTAAAAGTAATAACACCTGGGATAGCAGCTTTAGTAAATGGAACTAAACATATTTGTGGGTTTGTAGATAAATGAGGGGCGACAAGCAACATATAATTTAAATCAGATGTTACTCCATCTCCATATGACATATCAAACTTTAATAATTTGGATTTCTTTTTATTTTTTTTAGAAAATAAGTTACAATTATCTTCAATCAATTTTAATAAAACAGCAAATTTTATAAAACCACTTTTTAAAGCTAAACCACTTCCATCTCTATTAGCTTCTCCATTGTAAGTATTATTTATATAACACCCCCCATTTTTTACACCTTCTACTCTAGGTACAAAAGCCATTGAAAATCCTTCAGTTTCAGGATTTATTGTAACAAATTTTTGATATATTTGATAAAATTTTTTATTTAACCTAGTAGCATCTTTATCATTTAATAAAGGATTTATTGAAGAGTTAGATTCTTCAAGTTTTGCTGATGCTTCGTCTTCTTTTATTCTTTTATTATATTGTTTATTAGTCCAACTTTTTACTTGTTTAACAGTAGAATCAGATGTACTTGTAACAATTTTAAATTTTGGTACTCCACCTACTTTTACAGATTTTATCCTACTTTGAACTCTATCATTAAAATTAAATAATTTTATATTTTCAGCACCTCGTTGTAAAAGTGCGGCTGCAGTTTCTTCACCCCAAAATTCCTCATAATATGCAGCTTCTGAAGATGGGGAAGATACACTATCACCCTCACTGCTTTTTTTAGGATCAGTTACATTTAATTTTAAAGAATCCATAATACTACCCATTCCAATTAATTCTACTGAAATACTATAGGAACCATCTGCATTAAAGCTCCATTTAAAATTAGATATTTTACCATAAACTGCTTCATAATTACCGGCATATGCTTTTCTTTCTTTTCTTATTAAATCAAACATATAATATTGATCCTGACTTCCAGGCCAACTAGCAGGGTTTAATAAAAAATTTAATGGATTAGATGTCCATTCATTAAAAGAAGTAATGTTCCCTAAAGGATTAAAATAAACAGAATGACCAAATTCTAATAAAAGAGTATATCCTGGTCTTAAATATAAAACATCTAATAATGAAAATTGGGCTTTACTATAACATTTTATGTTTATTGTTGCTTTACTTAAAGCTCCATTATTATAATATGTAGTTTGGGCAGATTCAATTCCTGGCATAGGTACATAACCTCTTTCACTAACTCCTCCCCAACCATAAGCACCAGTAAATAATCTTTGAAGAGAAGAATCTCCAATACTTCCCGCTCTTGTAGCTTCTCCTGTGTTTTTGAGAGTAGCCCCATAATTTAACCCAACATTTTCACCATAAAATTTTGATATAGTTACAGTCTCACCATCTTCTTTTCTACTTACATCGTATGCTGATGTGGTACCTCCAAAAAGTATGAAATTTTTAGCTAAATTATCCCCAAGAATTTGGGCTGTAGTAAAACCTGCTTCTTTTAATTTCCAATAAACACTACCGTCTTTTTGACCATTAATAGTTTCACCTTCAATATTAACAGAACTAGCTAATCTTAACCATGGAGTTTTTGTAGTATAATATTTTAAATCATCAGCATCAATGTTAGTATATCTTCCTAAAGCTGATTGTCTATTGTTTATTTGATTGGTAACATATGAATCAAAAGGATTACCTATAATATTACTCATAGTTTATCTATTTAATGATTTATAATTATCAAGTATAGCCCCAATGTTTTGGGGTATTCTAATTTGTGAACCTACAGGAATAAAAATTGAATTAAAAATTACTATATTAGGATTTGCCGTTGATATTATCCACCATAGAGTTGTATCACCATAAAATTGAAAGGCTAAATTATCAAATCTATCTCCCCATTCAGTTATAGCATATATATCATTATCACTTAAAGGAATTACAGGATATTTAGATACATTATAAAATGATATTCCTTTATTTCTAGTATATGTACTATTACGAGTTCCTAATAATTTTGAGGTAGCATATCTATTCATTATTCTGATTCATTAATTGGTTGATTATAATTTACTATATCATCATATAAGCTTCCGTTAGTGTCTTGTAAACTAATAAATCTTTCATTCCCCATAGATTCTAATTCACCATCACTTGAAATACCTAAACTTTGTCTTGAAGGTAAGAAATTTTCTATTGGAGTAAACGCTAAGCTAACTTCTATTCTATGAGGTAATTCTTTTACTGATTCATCTTTATTACCTTCTGTATCTATTCCTATTTCCCATGTTGTATCATCAGGTATAGAATAAGTTAAAGATGTTAATACTCCAGGAGTTTCATATAAATAACCACCAACAGTCATTCTTACCATATTTCCTCTCATAAATCCTGCTGAATTATAGTCTGGGGCTAAAGTGGATGCTAAAAAGTTTAATTTAGTAAACATAGGAGTTAATTCTGCTTTTGATGTAGCTATTATAGTAAAACCCATTGTTATATCTCTAGTAAAACCTCCATAACTTTTAAATTTATTACCTCTACCTACATATTGAACATCATTCCACGTAGCCCCATAAGTATCAGTAAAACCATTTATATATGCCCTAAAATGTAGATACTGAGCATTTCTTCCTTCCATTGGTTCATTTTTAATAACAGCAATATTAAAAGTGCATAAATCCTTAACAGGTAAGGAATGATCAACAGATGTACCTTCATAAGGTTTTAAAGCTGTTATTTTATCTAAAGCTTTCATTTGAGAAGCTTCAATTCCATAATTAAATACAGTTCTTACTACATCTTCTCCATTAGATGATGAAACTGCGTAAGTAATATGTCTGCCAGGATCCCCTAAACCAACTCTTTTTGCTTTATTATAATTTCTATAATTTGGAGCTTTATGAATTATTTTGGATTTTTCAAATGTTTTTTCTAAAGCATTTTCAATTACAAAATTACTAAAGCTTCTAGGGTATGCCCCTCCTTGTTTAAAAGGTTTATAATTATTTTCTGGATTAGTATAATTTAAAAAATCTGTACCTACTAATAAAGGGGTTATAAAATTACTATCACCTGTTCCAATACCATTATACGCTGGATCTTTAGCAGATAAACGTACATAGCCTCTTATTGCATCAAAGGTAGGTTGTTCTTTAAAAATTCTAGTTCTACCAATACCTAATATAGAACCAGGACCCCCACCATATGAATATAATACTAAATTATCTTCTGGTGCTTTAGGGTTAATTTTGAAACTTGCTCCTTTATTAATAAAATCACTAACTTCTTGTAAATTATTTGCATCTCTTACGTCTCTACTTTTTGCAGATTCTCCTCTTGCAACAAAATGTTGTAAATAAACTAATCTATTAATTTCAGATAATTGGTTATTTTTTACTACAGCTGAATAAAGATTTAATGCACCACTACCTACTCCTAATTGGTTATCACTTGGATCATCTAAAGGATTATCTACACCTCTATTCATACCTGAAGGACCACCTAATGAACCTATAGGATTTATACCATTTTTGTTTAAATGAACACCTGCCCACCCTAAACCAGCATCAAGTATAGTACCTATAGGTAAATAAGCACCTTGATTCATTACTCCGGCAAAATAACCAACACCAAAAGAGGATTGAGTTTTAACACTTGCTCTTGATAATAAATTTTCCTTTAAAGTAAAAAATATTCCTCTAGGAGAATCAGTATCAGTAAACATTTTAACTAATCTACTTACATCTTTAAGTGCTCTAAAAGGAGCTGTTATACCTCCTCTTAATAAAAAATCTGGACCTGATAGGGTAGGCATTCCTTCCCTTAAATACTCTTCTCCTTTAGGAATAGGTTCTATCTCATAAGGTTGATTACTGGTACCTGAAGCAGGTCTATCTCCCCCAAATCTTAAACTTTTTAAGTTTGTTTTTAAATTAATTAATCGACCTCGAGTTTCAGGTGTTGGAGTAATAGCCATAATTTATCTATTTATACTCCTCCTATAGCTCCATCAGGTATATTATTTGCATATCTATTTGATTGCTCTTGTTGTCCAAAAGCTTGTTCACCTAATTGTGATGTAGTTGGTGTAGAATAAGCTATTGCTGATGCTCCAAAATTAGTATAAGCTGGTGGTGATGTTTCTGGTGTACCAATATTAGAATATTCATTATGTAATAATGAATTGCCTACAACACTTATATTATCAGGTGTTGATGGACTTGAATTTGGAGAAACAGGTACTGCTAAAGTTGAACCACCGGTTTCAAATTGTTTTTGTAAATCTGCCATTTTAATTTTTTTATTAATTATTAATTTATTATAAATATTATCCCATATTAGAGGTTGCAAGTACTAAGGATTTTCCTACTTTATTTCCATCCATAAAGACATCACCTCCTTCTTTTACTGCTACTATTAATTCTTTTAATAAGGTAACAACTTCATTTTCAGTTGGAGCAGTTGTAGTTGATGCAATATTAGATGGTAAAGGAATATTACTACCATTAATAGCAGCATTTGATGAGATTGTATCTGCTGATTGTCCTAATAAACCAAATGATAAACCATTTAAAGCACTAGATCCTGCATTTTTAAATTTATCCCCTAATGATGCATCTTTATCTGCATTAAATCCTTTAAAACCATCAAATAAAGCCATTCCGATTGCTAAAGGTGCTGCTACCTTGCCAAGTACTCCTTTTGCTAATTTACCTGCTCCTTTTAACATACTTTTTCCTTTTGGTAGTTTTATACCACCTAATCCTCCACCTTCTCCTCCTCCTGTAATTTTACTTATTAAACTACCTAATCCCCCACCTTCTCCCATTACTACATGCATTGGGTTACTAGCTGATCCTAACTTTCCACCTCCTACAACTTTTTTAAGTAATGATCCCCCAACAATAGCTCCAAGACCTAGTCCAAGTGCTGATTTTGGAAAATCTGCTACAAATCCTACTATACTTTTTAATACACCTGCTATTGAAGATAACATACCCTTAAAACCTTCATTATTAACTAATGAAGAAAATGCTGATGCTACTTTTTCGGCTAAAGGAGCTAAAGAATTTTGAAAAAGTTCTTTTGCATTTTCTAATTGTCTTTTAGTTGCTTCTGCCGATTTTCCTTCTGCTATTGTAGTTTCTAATCCTTCTTTTGCTATTTTAGCTAATGCTTCTTCTTCAGTGTAATTTAATGCCTTTAATCTAATTACTTCTTTTTCAGCATTTTTTCTATCTTCAGCACCAAAATGAGATAATTTATTTTGGAGTTGTTGAGTTTGGTTCATTTCATGCATTTCATCTACACTTATACCTAAAGTTTTTGCTAAAGCTTGTTGTGCAATTTTGTTACCTTTAGTAGCTTCATAATTTTCAGAAAGAATTCTATTCATTTCTTTTGCTACTGTAGTTTCATCCCCAGTTAATGAAGCAGATCTTAATTTTTCTAAATTAAGGTTTTTACCTAATAACAACTCAGCTTCCATTTCATTAGCAATAGAAGATTCAAAATCTAAAGTAGCTTCACCAGCAGCAGCTATTTGATCTATGGTCATTCCTAATCTTTTTGCTTCAAATGCTGCTT
>Ga0209535_1001123_pt1 | contig 18387 bp, 30 predicted proteins | sample LinPmetageLP28_FD_184041 | JGI IMG/M metagenome (GOLD analysis project Ga0209535, IMG submission 184041) | Marine viral communities from the Pacific Ocean - LP-28 (SPAdes) (version 2) | ecosystem: Environmental > Aquatic > Marine > Oceanic | place: Pacific Ocean | collected 2009-08-22
ACGATTTTGGGGCGCTGTGCCGTCTCGTGTGCCACTAGTTCAGCTGGCACCTTGTGGGGTGTCTTTGCTCTTATTGTTGATACGCTGCATTAATGCGGCGAGTTCTTTCATGCCGTATTGATTTAAAACCATGTCTTTGAATTGTTTCTCATCATAATCTTCATAGTATTTTGACATACTATCATAGGCAAATTGTCTGAGATAGTCTTCATCCCATGAATCAATAATACTATCAATGAAAGTATCTTTCATCGAGTTAAGTTCTTCTTGTTCGTTCATTGTTGTTTGGAGATGTTGTTTAATCAAAGACATATGTATTACTGCTCTCCAAACATTTCATCGAATAGGTTATCACAATCGTTGGCGAGTTCTTTACGCTCTCCTTCGTAATCAATCATATCGCGCATAGAAACTAGCTTTGATTGTTCTAGTTTGAGTTTATCCATTTCGACATTGATATAATGGAGTTTTGTATTGATGTCAATTCTGTCGAGTCCATCAACAGCGGTGACATTATGAATCATGCCGTTGATTGTAACTTTCTTGTCTGAGATTGTGTGTGTCATTTTGTTAGTTTCGTGGCAGAAATCAGTAAAAGGTTGAAATACTTCGTCAATGAATGTCATTAATCGTCGAGTCCTTGAGTCGCGTCAAATGTGTTGTAAAATGAATCCCATGCAGTTTTGTTCTCTACAAATCCATCGATATTCAACATATCGCAAACCCAATCATATGCCATATCTAAGTCAGCGTTTGTTTCATAAACAAACATATCCATCTGATCCATGATATCCATCCATCGGTCTTGCTGTTCGGAGGGTGTGAGAGAGAAAATTGCTGTTGACATTTTGGTTTGGTTTCTTTTGATTGATCTAAGTATGGCAGGGATTGAGGCAAAATGCAAGGGTTTGTGGACACCTTGCAGAGTGTCACGCTGCTTTTTTCAGGTAGATTTCTGCGAGCCCGATCAGGGATCCATCTTCGACCGTGGTAGGCAGTGGAGCAGTGTTCCACTTGTGGAAGGTCTTGCCCTCATCGCCTTCGTTCATGATATCTTCGATTAGGTTTCCTGTGATCGCGATGACGCGGGAACCTTGGTAGATTGCTCCGTAGTGAGTGGAGAGAATATCGATCGCTTGTGTTTTGTTCATACTGATAGTATGGCACAAAAAAAGCGGTTTCGCAACCGCTTGTGTGACACTAGCTCAACTGGCAGGGATCTCAACAGGTTCGGGATCTAAGTCGTTAAACTGATTCATCTTTAAACATTTCCATTCTCCTTTTAATGTCATGATGTATGCATACTCTTCATTATTATCTTTCGTAAGATAATCAATCATCGAATCATCAAAACGAGGTGCATTATCTTCAAGTTTCTCACCTCTCGCAGTGTAATACTCAGGAGAATATTCACCCTTTGGGAGTTTATTGCCCCAGACTTCATCTGCCCAACATGTTGACATATTGCCACCATTAATCAATTCACCAGCTTTCTTGCGGGAGTTGTATTGCTCTTGCAATGTAACACCCAACCACTCAGGATATCCGTCCCAATGATGATAAGCAGAAAGCACAGTATTGTGCTGGAGCTGAATACCAATGCGAGCGCGAGTTCCCATGAATTGTGTTGATTTGTTTGACTCTCTTAATATACATGATTTTGGTGCCCTGTGGTGGTTTTGTGGACACCTTGCCAACTGTCACACCACACCTAGCAGACTATCCCATGGATTGATTATGATACTATGTCTATATCCTGAATATCTCTCAACATAATGTTCAACGCCAGGTCCAAACATAACGAGTCTATTTTGTACTGGTTCGATGTGTGAATCATCTTCAAAGAATAACCTACCACCAACAACATCATGAACATCAAGATAATAAACTGTTGTCATGATAGGGTATTTGGTGATACCCATATTCACACAAAGCTCATCTTTATCATAATGCCAATGCCCAGGACGATCATTCAATTGCTGCCACATTTCATAGGCAACAGCATCACTCAAATCCCAATGTTTATGAACAATATTAAGAATGGGATGAAATACTACGATCTCATCCCATGTTAATTGAAACCCGTATTCGTTATGATTAACTAGATTATCTTTGAATAAACTGCTATCACGAATAACTTGGATTTCTTGCTCAGTTAAAACATTATCAAGAACGGTTAGGTTTATCAATGTCTAAACCTTCTGACTCGGAGTTGTACCAAAAGTCGTTCCAATCGTTAACGGAGTTGGTCACATCTTCGATACGATTGTCGAGAGTCCAAGTAGGATCACCCGACACGATTCTAGCATTTTCTTCAAATTCTTCGGGAGTCATTTACAATAAGAGGGATCAACTTCACAGAACTGAGATTGTCTTTTCTCAGTGATTTCTTTCATATCATTACCAAGTTCAATACAAAGTAATGCACCTAGTAACATGATCACGCAAACAAAAACTACTCTCATCTCACAATTTCCGCGAGAGCATTAAGTACGGGCTCTAAATCCCGATCTTCATCATCACTCAAATCGATATACATCTGTTCCACGCACCATAGCAGAGTATCTGCTTGAGATTTAGTTACTTCAATTTGTGAAGTGATGGTTTTCATTAGTCAGTGAAAGAATTAGGATCAGTTGTATTTAACAGGGTTAGCAAGAACACGCATAAGCACCATTATAAAGTTGTGGAATGGTGTGCATATCTGTCACTTCATAACCATAACCTTCAACGCGGGAATCAATTTCACGAGTCATATCACGCTGGTTGATATAACGCTTTGACTGAGTTGATCCTGCGAATGTAAGGGTCTTAAAGATGTGACGAGTGTTGATAGTTCCATCCGCAAACTTGACGGGATAGAAGTCAACGACCATGTTGCCATCTTTGGAAGTGAGTTGCATGGGGTGCCTTGCTGATGAATTAATTATAGAGCATCAGAGCCCTAGATCAACCCAAAGTGTACGGTTCATGAACTGGCACAATGGTGGTGAACCGATTCCGATAATCGTAACTATAATTATACCTGCTGCCAGTAATACCCCACCCCAACCAATTATAAGCATGTTTCATATAATATGCAATAGATTGATCAGGAGTTTTCAAGTGGATTTCAAAATTAACAAACTGTCTCTCATTAACCATGTAACGGAGTTGTGTAATTATATGATCTGGATTTAAGTTATACTTTCTTGAAAAGTTGCCCAATCCATCATATCTGTCTGCTGTAGTCCATTGAATCAAACCAAACCCACCTTGCAAACAATTCTTATAACCTGTCATCGATCCACCTTCACAAACAAGATGCTTAAATCGGGATTCTTGTTTGATGTTACCCATGACAACTGCAAGAGCATTGATATTACGGATTCCACGGTGCTCTTGTAAGAAATTCAGAGCAATTCTCTCAACTGGTGAACAATCAAGACACACAACAATTGGAGCTGGAGGTGAAGCGTAGATCATAAAAATAACTTACTGGATGAGATACAAAGTAGAAAGGACAGCATGAGAACAACATCCCATGATTTAGTTCTGATGAAATATGGCACTGATATTGCATCGGCAAACAACATCATCATAGCACCTAGACTAGCACTGATATGCAATATTGTAAAGTACGAAATGATGACGAGAGCACTACCGAAAACCCTTGCAATCACATCTATTTTCATGCCATTTCCCTCTTGATATTCTTCTCGATTTCCTTCAACCAACGCGCTTTACCTGGTGTCTTTGATGTAACCACCACAGCATTGTTTGGTCCATGCCATGTATAGTGGTTGCCGTTACGATGCAGCACAAACTCATACGATTTCATGAGTTTTCTCAAATCTTTGTGGATTTTGACAGTCATGATCAACGGATGTAGAGATAACCACCGGCCCAATCTGCACGAGCGAGGCAATTTTGACGCGATTCAATCGAAAGAAGATTGTAACGCACTCCCTTGGCAGGTGCTTTGAATGATGCTGCTTTGAATACCTCACCACTCTTTTGATCAACAAAAGCGTGGACTGAGCGAGAACCAGCACCAGTCTCCATGATCAGCTTATGGTACTTGCGACCCGATTCAATGTAGAATTTGTAAGCAGGTCTCGTGCTGCAATCGTAGACCCGCTTAAAATCGTCTGTAAGGCGCTCGCACAGCGCCAAGCAATGATCCCTGACCATGCCTCGGATCGTCTCTTGTGCTTGCTCTTGCTGTAGGGTCATGAGGGTGATCCGTGTTTACCCTCATATTATAAAACCCCACCGCTATAGCGGTAGGGTTCCTGTGCCAGTTCTTGGACTGGTATGTTTTTCTAACTTTTTACAGAGCTTTATGGCAGACTGAAAGTTACGGCAGGTCTTTAATATGTTCCCGCCGTGTATAACTACGAATTTTCTGCCATTACTAGGCACCGCAGCGACCATTCCATCCTTGCTGACATAACCAGACCATGGATTTCTCGCTTCAAGAATTCTTGTGTTTGTATGATAAAAAGTTTGATAATTCAAATGTCAATTAAGTGATGAAGGCACAGTAGTCATAACCCTCTCAATTCTATGAGTAGGGTTTGCTGACTGATAGTCAGTTTCGGCGGTAGTATTATCAGATGCAACGACTGTTGCCTCTAAGAGAGGACCAGATCCGTTAACTCTGTAGGAGATAATATGCTTATAGTATGCCATTAAACTTTAGGTGTTGTCTTGATTGATACAACAACAGCACCAGGTACTTCAGCTTTAAGAAGTCTTTCTGCTGAAGACTTGGAGTTTTTAGCATAAGTTTTTGCCAAAGTTTTGCCACCACTAGTATAGGTGACTTCTTGATTGTAACTTGCCATTGTACTTAGTTTATGCGAATGAGTGTGCGGGGAGACCATCAACAAAGATAAGGTCAATAACTTTCTGGAGACGATTGCGGGTCGCCAGTGATGTTTTGCCCGATAGAGGCACAGTCACAACACCATGAGATTTGCGGTACTGTGAGAGATTACCAGGAGTAATCTTGCCCTCAGCAATAGCTTTAACATCATCACTATGTAGGCGAATAACACGCCCAATCGTCTGCGCCATCTCAATTACAGGCAGATTACGCAGTAAAATAGTGTGTGTCAGACCAGGAACATTGATACCTTCAGAGAGAATAGAATAATGGAAGATGATAAACTTCTTGTCATCATCTTTGCCCCACTTCGTCAGAGTATTGAAGAACTCTTGACGACTGACTTTCTGACGATTGACATATGCACCATGCTTAGATGTGATGTGCAGGATGTCATAACCTTTGGCATTTAGTTCTGCAAGAACATCAGTTTTAGACAACATGTTCCACAGAACACGAGTATTAGGAGCAGCAACTAGCACCTTTGCAGACTCTGCCTCAGACAAATCATCAACAACATCGATAAGCAGGTCACGATCTACCTCGTGTGCATTCTCTTTAGTGCGAACAAGTTCGGACTCATGAACAACAAGCTTAGGTGGAATGATGCTGCCATTGTTGACGAGTTCAGGGGCAGGAACGAGCACAAGATCATCACCGAACACGACACGATTGTTCATGCCGTTAGCATAAGGATTGCGACTGAATTTAGGTGTGGCAGTGAAGAAATATGCAGATTCTGCTGCCATAGATGTAGCAGCAACACCGACAAAATGATTTTTCTGTGTTGCATTGTGTGCCTCGTCACAATACAGAACATCAACATCGATGCCACTATCAACAATCTTATGCAGACTGTGATAGGTAGTGAAGATTAACTGATGAAAGTTACCACGGCAGACAGCATTATGTGATGCAATCTGTGCGACTTTAGTAGCACGATAGGCATCAACCTCACCGCTGTGAACATGCATAACAGCACAACTCACCTCACCGTTGAGATAACTATGAAACTCATCATAGAGTTGCACTGCGAGAAGAATACGAGGTGCAACAACTACAATTGTTTGTTTTTTATCAGACTGAAATCGACGCTTGCAATCTTCCATCATGATGACAGTCTTGCCACCACCAGTAGGAACATAAACGCAACCTTTGTTGGTTTTCTCGATTGCGTCAAGTGCTCGCTGTTGATGAGGACGAAGTTGCATCATGTTTTGTCGCTTATGAAATAATTATAGCAGGTCCATATCCTTGCGTCTGTGTCTGTGTGACGGTTCATTGACTGACCTATACCATGGGTGCTCGTACTTTTTATTAATGTTATTCTCTTCCACCCATCTTTTCAAAGCATAATATCTTTCTCTCCAGATATCAGCTTCAGATTGTTCCTGATTTTTTATTGAAGTTGTACTTAATGACATACTCTTCGTGTTGTTCTCCAGAACTTTGTACTATTTTAACATGTTCGATCCTATAATGCGGATCTAACATATTGCCAAGTGTATGTAGTTGCCACATAATTTCACTGGCACCTCTAGTATCTTCGTTACTCATTCGGTTTACTCATACTCTGATATGTATCAGGTTTAGTTAAACTCCAAGAACCATCTTGATTATCAATCCATTGCAATACATCACCCTCTTTCCATCCCATCTCTTCTAAGAAATAGGGAGGGAATGTAAGCACTCCATCATCATCAACAGTAAGTGTAGTGCTCATGATTTAAGAAAGAAATTGCCAGCAATAGAAACTCTGTAGTCATCAGATGTGTAGAAAGGATATACACAATGATGCATTTGTGCAGGGAATAACAACATCGTATTTTCAAATGATTTGTCTATTGGTAATGTAACAGCACTTAAACCTCCCATAGTATCCTGATAGAAAAGTTCAAATTTACCATTACATGTACCAGTCTCATCCTCTTCTTCTCTATTATAGGGCACTTTTAACCATATTACAAAGCTAAAGATGCCTCCATGATTATGTACTGGATTATATTCGTATTTCTCCTGAAAGTTTACCCAGGCATCAGGTAGACAGAAATGTGTATCATCTAAACTTACATTATATTTGTTGGTTAGAAAGTTCTTCTCTCGTGAATATCTCTCTACCAATGGCATCAACAACGATTCTAATTGTTTGACGCAATTATCACTCAGCTCATATTGTTTCTTGATGTGACCAACCAACTTGTAACTAGCATCTTTTGCTGCATTGAAATCATTTTGTATGATACTAACTTCATTCAATAGAAAGTCAATATCACTCAATTCATGATGAACAACACCATAAGTGTCTAGTTGCAATAGATTAGTCATGCAAATGCTGCTTGTAATGGATTTAGATTAAGTTGCATTGCAGTAAATGGTGTTGTATCGTCTATATTTACTTCAGCACCTACTTTATTTTTGTTGATGGGGGCATGGTAAGTGTGCGTAGTGCCTCTCTTTGCTGTTGTCTTTGTTTTACAGAATCCCCAAATTGTGTGATGTGGATTATTGCCATTAAAGAGATACCCAGGACGATATACAAGGAAAATTGCAATGACATTACTTTTGAACTGAACTTTCTCGTAGAAGTAGTCATCTGTTGGTGGTTCATGAATAAAATCAAGTGGGAGTTCAAGTGTCATAATACAGACCGAGTGGGAAACCATCCGATGTCATACAGTATTCTAGTATCTGCGGTGTTGTCTTGCCTCTCACCTGGTGTCAGTTCTTTGACCGGAAGATGCCCCATGCCCATCTTGTCTGCGAGCTCTCTTACACTGACAGCGGTGCCCGTTCCGACTGATACAGGACCTCTGACGGTGCTCACAGCGAGGTAACGAATGGCACGGCATACATCATGAACATGAATCCAATCTCTTGTGTGATTGGTCACATAAGTTGCAGTTTTATCCTCTAGCATTCTATACATCATATCAGGGCGACTGTCCTCCCCGTATACTGTCGTCAATCTTAGACCAATGGAGCGAGGTGGTGCCATGACTTCATTGATCCATTTCGTCATCGCGTATGGATTCTCCCAATACTCACCATCTACAGCACTAGATGATGCATAGATCAGCAATGTGTTGGTATCTCTACACCAATTAAACAACTTCCGCGCCTTTTCTACATTATTATCGTAGAACTTATGCGGGTTATCTAAGCTTTCACGAATATTTGCAAACGCTGCCAGGTGGATGACCAGATCATAGGGTCCGCGATTAAAATTGGCAATATCATCAGGAATATCAATTCCATCAACACATTTGTCTCCTAATTGTTCTTGCCAATCAGCATATACATGTCTACCAATGAAACCTTTGTATCCTGTGACTAATACTTTCATCCTTCTTCTTTAACCTCCCATGATCCACCAACACCACCATCCATGTTGACAATAATATCTTGCTCTCCTACAGGGGTATATGGATGCTGAGGTTTGTGCTCTCTATCCATAGGTTGAGACTTGGTATTGTCATCCTTAGATAGATTTTTAAGCACAATGAATGCATCTTTATTATACTTACGATCACCTTTTTGAGATGCCCATTTCTTATTGTATCCCTCAGTTTGTTCAATGCCACTCACCTGAGTGCCACCAATCTCCAGGACAATATCATCATTTTCAATATCCCACCCCAAGTACAACATAGTAGCGTGGAAGTCATCGTAAGTAAGCATTAGCCGAAACCTTTTTGTGAACGAGATTTTTGTGATGGATTGTCTTTATCTAGCACTTCAATTCGATCAAGAAATAGTCCCCTATTCCACCAAATCTCATGCGCTTGTGCCCAGTTGTCAACTACAATTTCATCACCATTCTTGGCAATGATCTTGTAGTTATGGCGATCATAAAGACCGTCACTAGTTTGTGAGAAAGTCGGTGTCATTGGTGTCATTTTACGGCGCTCAACTGGGTCAAATCCTCTACCTTTAACAACTGCACTCCATGGTGCATATAGTGGACCATCATAGTCTTTAAAATTTTGCATTGACACTAACTACCGTAGCGTTAGGGTTACGAGCTAGTGCAACTTGCTTTGCTTCTTGATAGTCGCGAGCATATACTTCTTCTTTGAAGACTGTGCCTGCGACGAATAGAGTGACTTCATGTTTCATGATTAATTACTGATAAATGTGGAACATCATGCCGTGGTAACCTGAATTATACTTCTTACCAGACCCTTTCATTTGCAGATGAAACAATTTGAAACCATCAGCGGTGCGAAACTCTAGAGTTGTGCGATTAAGTTTCCACTTTCCACCTTGACATTGATGAGCTAGATCATCGATGTTGATGATCTTCATGTCATCTGTTTTCTTGTTGCGCCACACCATTTTAGTGACAGGCATACCATCATCAAGACCACGACGCACGATGACATTGAAGATCTCCATCTTATAGGCGTTCATGAAGTTCAGGAAGGCGTCCTGAATACCTTGAGGGATATTGTCAGCGTAGACACGATTTTGACGGATCTCAGCGTCACTCAGAGGCAGATCCTTATGACGCAATGCGACAGTTGACATGCCAAAATTGTTAGGCACACCGAAGAACAAACGAATGAAAAGAGCTGGAAAAGTATCTTCTAGATCAAAATACTCCATGAATTTGCGAGAAGAAAGCAGAGCAACTTGTGTGTGGTTCTTGCTTACATTCTTGACAGAATATGCAGTAGTTGAATCATTGTCATAGATGTCAACTTTAGTCTGTGGACGACCATCAGTGACATGATCACCACCGAACATCTCGTTCATTGTGGCAGTCAGATCACGCTCATACTCGTGCCCTTGTGCCTTTGCCAGTCGTCCTGCTTCAACAGCGTTCATGTTGCTTTGCTTGTTATCCATATTATAGCAAATAAAAAGGGGAGCTTCACGCTCCCCGACCAGTTCTTAGATTGTCACAGTCCGACGATACGGTTGGGATCGTCACCGAACTCACCTTTGATCTGAGGATAGAATTGATCCTTATCAAAGGGGAGTTTCCAATCATTGTTGAGCATGTAGAGCGACAATGACTTGCAGATCATACGAAACTCTTCCCACTTGTAGTTTTGAGTTTCGCGCATTGCTTCAATATATTCCTCATTATCACCTTTGTTCTCAAAGTGTTGCACCACCTTGACAACTCTACCCCGCGCATGGTATTCCTTCATCAAAGCATATACACGATCTTGGAAGTAGTGATAAGGGAAGGAATAGTCAACATCAACATCATCAACACATTTGGTGCTAAGCCATTCCCTACACTCATTGTCACGCCAAGCAATAGTCTTGGTAGGAACATCGCATCCCTTGATAACATTACGAACAACCTCATTCTTATCTTGGGTTGCCATGTTAGGAGCTGATTCAAACACAAAGTCACGAATAAGTGATTCTTCCTTTTGCATCTCACCTGCTGCAATCAGGGAAGCACAGGAATATTCAATATCTTCCTTTGTGTGCGATTCTTGAGGCAAACCGTCGTTCTCTTGTTGCAACCAAACTTCACGGTTATATGCAGCAGAACGACCCATAGTTTCGATGAAGTCAACCTCATCAAACCATGCACCATCAGTATATCCATTCAAGAAATCTGACTTCTTACGGGTAATGCCATTCTCACCTTTCCAGTAGAAAGTTTTACCATTAATGTCAGTAATGACAGCTGGTGAGATGGCAGGTAGGGGGCAAGTTGCATCAATACCTTGTGCTCTAGAGTTAGCAAGACCTTTGATATTCTTCTTACTAGATCCTCTCTTGCGAGCAGGGTTCTCTTCAGTTTCGCCCCAGTAAATATCTTCGTAGTTATGGTAGTTACGACCGAGGTGCTTAACACCTTCTCCACCCTTGAATTCATAAGAGAAGAAATCCGCATCAATGTTACGGAGTTCATTGTAAGGAACACGCCCTGCTTGCGTGTCTTCAAAAAACATAGTCATAGTAGTTAAGTCAGCGCCCATTGCGCTTCATTTGTTTACCTCCATATTATACAGCAAATATGGGGGCTGTGTCAACTGTGTTACGATTCCGTCACATCTCAATTGGGTCTAGGTTGATCTCACCAAACGGTTCGGGCGGCAGGATAGGATCAGACATAACAGGGAATTTATCAGCATATGGTGCTCCTAATCCCTTGATAGCTTCAATGAAGATCTGATAGTTACTTCCTACAGTTCTATAAATTTCATCAGAACCTTTGTCAGTCATTCTCATCTTAAGGTGACGAGAATTCTCTGATTGGCGTCTGAAGTAATCCAGTCTAATATTTTCATGAATAGGAATATAGTCATGAGAATAACCATCCTGATATACTTCTCTTCTCTCTACATCATGGAAAGTTCTATCTTCTAAGAATCTACATGAATCTTCTCTAGTTTTTACCCAGAAATCAGATTTGTATTGTGCTCCAAACTGACAATAGAAAGCGAGAGTTGTTGCATAATCTTTCTTAGCATCTTCCCATCTATCTTCTACTTCAAGACGCTGGAAGTTTGAGAATTGTCTATCAGGATCTTCATAGAGGAACATTGAAATTGCCTCTGATAGATCTGCCTCTGGATATGTCTTGAATCCTAACAATTCATCATTAAATCCTAAAGCGCGACCACTTCTAGCATATCTACCACATGGATGAATGCAGTAATCAGAGATATTGTGATCATGATTTGTTTTTTTGTATGAGCAATGCTTCTTGATTTCGCAATGCTTGTTGAAGTCTGCTACAGCTTCTTTCTCTGTAGTAATTTCATGATCATATGAATATACCCAGGTCTGTGAATCAGCAGTAGGAATACCAGTCAGATAACCATGCTCACATGCAACAAATGCAGTGTAATTCCAATCACCAGGAACTCTACGATTGACTGTCAGTGTTGTATCTGTAGGATTGTAGTATGCCTCATGAAAATCATTTTCAGTTCCCTCTGCGATACCACCTCTCACACAATCAACGACAAAATCAAATGCCTCACCGTCAATACTACATCCTTTCTTGTTAATTTTTAATGAGTTTACTCTCTTATCTACAAGGATTACATCACCCCATTTATGTTGCTTGGTGAAGTTATCCCAGAAGAAATCAACTAGTTTACCCTCATCGAGATGAATACTAGACTCGCTAGTATCATAGTAATTGAAAAAGTTATAATCTCTTCTAGCTCCAAACCCAATAAATTTCATGCCTAGTTTTCTCGTCGCATCAAATTTGCGATGGAAATCTACACAACTAAGAGTAGTATTATTACCAATTATACTAACACCTAGAGGATCCATCTGAATCCCAAAGTTTTCTACTTTATGACTACAATCTCTGATCCAATAGATGACATCATCAGAGTATACGCAGTCGATACCATTTCTAGCACCAACTAACTGGGTTAATGCTAGTACAGCATCAGCTCCAGCACCAATAATTGCAATTTTTCTGCTCATTTCAGAGACTATTACTTCAACCGTATTTATTAGTTCATAACAGGGAGGATATTATAATCTTCAATTCCCTGCTCTTTTAATTGATCAATCCACCACAGGACATCCTTATCTTCATAAAATACTGCCCTTTGAAATGATGAATAACCTTTCTTTGGACGCTTCCACTCAACAGCAAATTTCATAGTCATAAAAGCTACAGTGTGATGAACCCTGACAGAGTTAGTCTACTTAGAATCCCACTGCTTGTCAACAGTAATGTTTGCAATACGAAACTCATCATCAACAAACTTGAGCATTTTGTTGTTGTGGTGTGCAACATAACCCTCAGGTGTGGTAGGACGAGAACCTACAAATGTCTTGATAGACTTTTCTTTGTTGAGTTGCTTGAGAACCATCTGCTTTGCAGTACGGATACTGATGTAAGATGCAATCAAGAAGTATAGCTCTTTCTCATACTTTACGATGAACTGTGTGCCTTGTGCCTTAGCATCTTTCCAACGCTGAATAGCACGAGCACTTTTCTTAGATGCAATCTCAATGTCAATAGCTGTAGTATAATATTTGGCAAACTTAGCAACAATATCTTTTGTATTAGCAATCTTCTTATTGGCACGAATCTGCTCATTGAAGAAACGCTTGAGCATGAGATTTATGACAAATCTAGATTGACCCTGCAACAAAATGTTATCAAGAAATGCAGATGAACGCTTGAGTGAACCTTCTGCTACCCTGATAGTAGATTGAAAACTTACCGCATCGCGAGGATTGAATAGGGTAACACCAGTGGCATCAGCAAAATCCGCACTGGCAACAAACACATCTTTAGTAGAAAGATACTTAGGGGCTTGTTTTTGCGGTACAACTTGAGCAGTCTGGAGAGTATCTCCCTTATAAACTGTATGAAATACGATGCCAAGTTTGGAGAGATGAATCGCAGAAGCTTTTCTGGAACCCAAAGGAACAGCGTAAGTAATGGTATTAGGAGTAAAACAAATAACTCGGTTTCCACCGACAATACCGCTCCTTTTATCGTCTTGAGTGAATAGTAAGTCACCTTGCACAATACCTGAGATATTCAGTTGTGGAAGATACGCTAAGCAATCTTTGAGTTTGCTAGCAAGTTGACCTGTATAGAAACGATCTACATCAGTATCATCAAAACAAATCTTAGGACTAACTTTGTTGAATACAGACTTAGTGCCAATGAAGAAACGACCTGTGACAGGTTCTGTGCCACACACAATAGCAGGAGCACCATCCCATTTTGTAGTCACGCTGATCTCACTGGGAACACCAGTCAGCATGTGACCGAACTGACGCAGAAACGAGATGACATCTTTGCCACCAGTGGAACCGCTGTTGAGAATGTCGTCTTCTAGGTGCTCTAGGTGTGTGTTTTTCATACTCCTATTATAGGTTGCGCTCTTCCACTATGGTATGTATAGTGGACAGTTTGCCAGGTGTCACCTGAAAGCTGGACCGTTTGCCCATACCACCAATGATCTGCGGATGCCCTCTGTGACTGGCGTAACTCTATGCACACGATAGGAAGGGAACACGATAACATCTCCCCTATTATCTGAAGCTTCAACTATATTTCCATCGCTTATTTCTAGTCCACCACCATCATAGTCCTCAGGATCTGATAGTTGTATTGACATGGACAGTTTTCTAGGTGGTAGATCCGTCAGCATATTATTATCTACATGCCAATCATAGTGTGTGCCACTACCATCGTATACTGTGTATTGTAAATGCTCATGAAATCCATGGATATCATATTTCCAATACATGCCATTCATACATCTAAGAATTTTACCTAGACGCTGATATATCCACTCTGTGTCATCATTTAACTCTATCCATGATGTCTTTGATACTCTTATATTATCGATAACTCCAGGTTCTGTGGTGTTACCCACTACTGCACTATCTAAATCACAAGATTCACCAAGTTTGATGATCTTATCACATTCTTCAGGTGTAAATCCTTCATCCCAAGTTTCAAAACAAGTCTCGCCACCAAAACTAGGTGACGGACAAAGACGATAAATTGACATAATTTAGATCAGTAAATGTAACGAATGTCACCACTATTGGGGATAACTTGATACTTATCACCTTCGACAGCTCTACCAGCATCACCACCAGGACCACCCTGACGGGTTGATGGTTGACCTGCTATACCCCAGTCTCCACCGAAACCACCTGGTTCTCCAGCCTGACCGGGTTGACCAGATGTACCAGCATTACCAGGCGTACCAGGTTGACCAGTCTGACCTTGAGTACCAGGTTGACCAGCGGATCCAGGTTGTCCAGGAGTTCCAGAGGATCCAGGAGTTCCAGGAGTTCCAGGTTGACCACCAGCACCTCTAGATCCACGCCTACCTTTTTTACCCTTGCTGCCCCTACCGCCAGGTGTGCCAGGTGTACCAGCACTACAGCTTGCAGCGCCTCCAGGTGTACCTTGAGTACCGCGCTGACCAGGTGTTCCAGGTTGACCAGGTGATCCACTGCCACCACTTCCACCAGGTGTGCCACTACTACCAGGTGTGCCGCCCGTACCAGGTGTTCCAGGTGTTCCAGGTTGACCAGGTGTTCCAGCCTGACCAGGTTGACCAGGACCGCCACCACCGCCAGGTGTGCCAGGTTGTCCAGGAGTTCCAGGCGTACCTACAATATTTCCTGTCTTATAGTTCCATCCGCGACCAGGGGCAGCGATACCTCTGATACCCTTAATACCACCAGTACCATCATATCCAGCAGGACCGCCAACACCACCAGAGCCGCCTTGTCCACCCATTCCACCAGTGCCAGGTCCACCACCTGAACCAGCGCCACCGCCACCGCCACGGCTGCCACCGCCACCGCCGGATCCACCGCCGCCACCAGAACCGCCGGATCCTCCAGAACCGCCAGAACCGCCGGATCCTCCTGCACCGCCAGAGCATCCCTTCCTTCTCTCACCAGTAGCTCTCTGCTGGAAGTATGATACTGACTGATAACCACTCCGCTCCTGCTTAGGACCACGACGCGGTTTTGGCCAACCTCTGTAACTCTTTCTCCTCTTTCTTCTATTTCTTTGAGAATTTCTGTTCTCTTTCTGTTGTCTTTGTCTAAATGATTGTCTTTGTTGACCAGAACTACCAGGTGATCCATTACCACCAGGGCTACCGCTACTACCAGATCCACCTGATCCGCCACTACCACCAGGTGATCCACTACTACCATTTGATCCAGGGGATCCATTTTGTCCACCAGCACCAGGTGATCCATTAGGAGACCTACCGAAGGAAGAACCAGGTGATCCAGAAACACCAGTGGTAGCAGTGTTTCCATCAACACCAGTGAAACCATCAGATCCAGGAGCTCCGCCACCACCACCAGCATAGATTCTGGCGTCAGTACCCTCACACTCTACAAATACCTTTCTAATTGCAGGCGCACCAGGGTTAGATACTGAAATAGCATGACCACCAGGTTGACTAATTGCACCACCAGCTGAATACACACCATAAGATGGTGGTGCGTTGTTTACATATACATTCAGGTTTGATGATGCCTGGTTAGCAATGACAGCAGGAGTTGCTACTGTACCACTTACAATCCTACCTTTAATTTTGAGGTATTTTGATATATTTTTGTTTAAATTTGAGTTCCAGTCAACAGCGACACTAGGTGTAGTTGGACTGGATAGTGTAGTTACATTAAAGTTCTCTTCTTCAGTATTAGGATCTTGCTCAATAACATACTCTTTGATGACATTTCTAATATCATCTGGTGTAATTGCACCATCGGTAGGAATGCCAACATGTTCAGTGGCATCTAGAACATATGGTAAATGAGATGAACTAGATGTTGGATATTTGCCCTGACTAAAGTCATACGGGGCGTCTAAGTCTGTAACTCTGTAAAGTTCTCTAGCAGAGATCGATGCAGTAGTGTTACCAAGACCAGATCTAATATCGCCAAAAGATATCTGCGTACCAGGAGCACCAGTTAGGAGTTCTTCTGTTTTTTTACTCCAATCATTAGACGCCATGTCTTAAATATCAGGAAAGTGTAAATGTGACTGATCCGACGCCTGCAACACTAATGTATACCTTAGTAGGATCTAAGGCGTCCTGTTCAATATTTAGTGAGGAAGTTCCAGAGGACACATAGGATCTGAAGATACTTGCATCGAAGCAATCAGTACCCTGTGCTGTTGCATATTGGTGCTTATTGTACTGCTTATTGTAAACCATATGGGCAGTACCTAAACCAGGACCAAATGAATTGGATGGATCAAATGGTTGAATCTCGTTATCAACAGTATTGCCAAGATCAGTTCCTCTAGTAGCATCACTATTAGTAATACCACCAACAAATCCAAGGTGAATTGCATACTGACCGACATCAAAGAAGAAGTCAACAGCAGTCGAAATACCCATGGGCTCGTTGCTATTGTCAAAAACGAATGGGATGTTTTCTGTTGTATTAAAGTACAGACAACCACGGAAGTTATCACTAGTAGCAGGACCACCATCAATATATGAAGGCATAGCAAAGTAACCACCCTCAACATGTGACATGTCGAAGCTTGTTCTAGGAGCAAGAGTTCCTATACCAATGCGAATGAATCCAGATTCTGTGCCACCTGCACCAGTAGCTCTCTCATGGAATACTGTATTCTTGTAAACTTCAAAGTTATTTTCTTCTATCGCTGATCCATGCGTACCGATGGCAACACCACCCTCAAAGAGTGAATGACCACCACTAAAATCTACGCCAACTCTACCATGACCAACATATAAGCTAGTATTACCAGCTCTCTTACCAGATGTTGTGCCAATACCAATACCACGGGTATTGCCTTGCATGAAGATCTCGGCATCATCAAATCCAGCGATACCTTCAGCAATTGGGAAGTTAGTTAATGTAGTGTTGAAACCAATTCTAGTTGTAAGGAAGTTTGTTGCCTGACCATCAGTAATATCAAGGTTAGCAACAGTACAGATACCTGCCTCAGAAAGAATAAAGGATGAGAAAATACCATGACCACCAGAATTTAAGTCGCCAGCATCTATTAGGTCACCATAGTTAAGGTTAATACCCGTACATGTGATAACACCAATCGTGTCGATATCACCAGCATCTTTAATCCCACCACTGTTAAGTTCTATTCCGCCACAAGTAACAAATCCAGTTTGAGCGTCAATGTTACCAGCTTGATTAATATCGCCATTGTTCAGGAATAAACCGCCACAAGTAATAATACCTGTACCTGCAAAAATATCTGCAGTACTACTGATACTACCACCTCTAAGATTTAATCCACCAAATGTGCTGATTCCTGTTGCATTAATTTGCTTACAAGTAATGATACCGCCAGTAGCATCAATATTACCTCTAGCTGAAATGAATCCTGAAACACCATCAAGTAAGATCTTACCGAATGTTGCAATTGCACCACCAGTATTGGAGAAGTTACCTTCAACAACAAGATCTTGACATACAACCTTACCAGTTGTAACTACACCAGTGGTATCATTTATAGAAACAGCACCAGTAATATTAACTGGTTGAGTGAAACCAATTTCTGTGCCGCCAATAGCTACGCTACCACCTACAGTCAGTTCATTACCAATTACAAAGTTCTTACCCGCGTTTTGAGTTACATTACCAGTAATTGTCGTGTCATGTAATACACAACTAGATGTTGTAGTTGCAGAAAGAATACCAGTTGCAATAATCTCACCAGCAGTGACATCAGAGACATCAACTGCACCACCAAATGTACCACCGATAGCTAAGTTTCCGCCAACAAAAAGGTCACCAGAGAATGTGCCATCACCCCGAACATCAGCACCGCCAATAACACCAAGACCTCTACCTAATGCAGAGCTAGTAGAACCAACACCAACAAAGTTACCTACACTAATTTCACCACCAAATGTAGATATACCAGTGTTTCTAATAAAGATGCTATTGATACCAATAGATGTAATCTCATCAACTGAAATATCAGGCGTACCAGTTAATCCCGCCGCCACACCTGCGATACCAGTGATATCACCAATAACATTGCCAATAAATCCACCAGCAGAACCAAGTGCGCC
>Ga0209535_1001124_pt1 | contig 18385 bp, 35 predicted proteins | sample LinPmetageLP28_FD_184041 | JGI IMG/M metagenome (GOLD analysis project Ga0209535, IMG submission 184041) | Marine viral communities from the Pacific Ocean - LP-28 (SPAdes) (version 2) | ecosystem: Environmental > Aquatic > Marine > Oceanic | place: Pacific Ocean | collected 2009-08-22
TGATCTTTACAACGATAACCAGATGTAATGATGAAAGGAAAATCAAGTTCCGTTCTTAGTGATTGTAACTTATCTAAAAGTAATTGACTAATACCATTTTCACCGCAATGTTGACAAGCAAACTCTTCAGGTGAAAAGTTGGGATATTGTTCCCAATCTATGTAATTTTTGTTTTTCATACACAATCACATTATTTTTTAACTTTTTCAAAAGTTCTTAAACCGCTCATGCCAAGCATTGCCATAACGATTGTTGAGAGTTGGCTAAAATCAAATTCAGGAGTTCTAAAATCTGCGCCTGAAATAATTAATATGTATTGAATGATTGGTTCTATTAAAAAGTGATAGACCAATGCAATGCCACAGGCCCAACCAATGAAAGGTCGCCATCCCGCAACAAAGACATTCTCATGAGCAGCTTCAACCTTATTAAGTTCTATCTGCGCTCTGTTTAAAGAAACAATTTCTTTTTCTAATTCGTGAGATAGTTTTAATTTAAGATCCTTGTCAGCAACAAACTTATCCAAAATATCGCTAACAGGCTTGATGAGTTTATCAATCATTACCTATTTTTTCTAGCGTTCTTTTTGGCTGTTTCGCTTAGTTCTCCAAAATGAAATAATTTTACACTTGTGCTAGTGTGAGATTTATTTGAGTGTAAACTTCCATTAGGCATTTTGTGCATATTGCCTTTGTGTAAAGTGCCATCTCTTTTGTAATGATTAACGCCTTTCATAATCAATACTTCATTTTTTTAGATTTAGTTTTTTTCTTTTTAGGCGGTCTGCCTTTTTTAGATCCGTAAGTTCCTTTTCCTTTTGGCATAATTATCTCCGTTATTTTTTATTTTTTTTGGATTTTTTCTTTTTAGGAAAACCAGCTTTCATAGCTGCAAATGCTTTTGATGTAATTGTAGATTTGCTTTTGCTCCTACTTGTTCCAGCTTTTTTTCGTCTGTTCATATTATCATATAGCGACATAGTTATCTCCTTATTTTCTTTTGGATTTAGCTCCAACACATTTCCATCTTTTTCTTGATAGATTGTTTGGAGTGTTTGGGTTATTTTGTTTTTTCTTCGATAATCTTTTTTTTATGCCAAGACTTCTAGCGCAATATGAATCACCCTTAGATGTTCCTGGTTTAACTCTAGGCCCACCACCTTTGGCGTTTCCTGCTTGACCATAACTAACTTTTTTACCAGATGCGGTTACTTTTACTTTTGCCTTGCCTCTTCTTGGTGTTGCCATAATTAGTGAATAGTTTTTTCTTCACATTTTAATATTTCTGATTCTTCTGTAATGACTCCACCAGACATTAAATTTAATATTTCTATGGCTGCTTTTTTGTTTTTGGCTCTTATGTCGCTACCAACATAAACCAAGTCATCTTCAAGAACTTCTATGTCAAATATTTTAAGTGCCATTGCCTGTAAACAATCCTTGTGCTTGTGTCTTGGCAATTTGTCTTATGGTTTCTCTGTCTCTTTCCATAAGTGCGTTGACTTCTGCAACATTGATTTGTGCGCCATACTTAGCTTTTAATTCAGCAGCTTTCATCAACATCTCTGCCTCAGTCTCATCTCGGTTTCTGTCATCATCCATAATGATTTTCATGCGATCTGTTTCAGCGTTAATCATAGCTGTTTGTGCTGAGACTTGAGCTTTTTGCATTTCAGCTTCGGCTAGTTTGTCTTGAGCAGTTGGTTGTGGTGGTTGTTGTGGTATCGGTTGTACTTCAGTATTGATAAAGGATTGTACGTCTTTGAAACCAGCCATTTCAATCATTTTACCAATGGTGTTTGAGTATTGTTGTAGTGATACCAATGGATTGTTTGGCCCAAGAGTTTGAAGCATTTGTTCTTGCTTTTGTGCGAGTTGGGTTAGCACACTCATTTTTTCCATGTCGCTAGATTTAGAAATAGCTACGTTGACAATTAAATCTTTGTCGCTATCCCAGTAACGAGGATCAATAGGTACAAACTCATTGTTAAGTCTTACCATGTCTGGTTGGTCTTGGTGTTTAACTACCAAGCTGTTGACCAGTTTAAATAAATCTTTCATGCCATCGGCAAAGTGTCGGCAAATAAGTTCTATTCTGCCTTGTGCGCCTGACATAGTAGCTGAGACTGCCGATGCAGTTGAGCTTTGTAATGCGTCAGCGTTTAGTCCTGCCGATGCTTTAGATACACCTGTTCTATTTTCTTTGGCTTCGTCTAAGTAAGAGAGAACTGGGAAAGCCTCTTTACCAACAAAGGGAACTGCAAATGGTTGCACCATACCTGGCGCTCTCATTCTAATGGGTTGTCCTATGTCGGTGTTGAGAACATCGTCAATGTTGACTTGTCCTTCAACGACTCCCATGCGAGGGAAGATGGCGTGGCCCAGACTATCAAGCGTGTCTCGCATAATTTGAGACTTAGCAGCTTGAATAGGTTTCAAGTAGTCTGCTGGACATGAACCGATGGAGGTGTGCGGTTCGGGATCAGGACAGAAGAGAGTTATCGGTAATTCATCCCATTGAGCTGTATTTACTATATTTAAGCCATTGCCAACAGTACATACTCTTATTCTTTCGTCTATTCCATCGCCATCTAAATCATAAAATAAATAGTGTTCAACGTACAAAACATTTTTTTGTCCTGCATCGTTTCTTGCGTCAAAAATTCCGTCTGAGTATGGGTTTCTTGCTTCTTCTTCTTCAAAAGTTTCAGCGTCAATTAAATTACCAGAACCAGCGTATTGTTCCATGTCTTCTCTGTCATAACCCATAGCAACCAAGTCGCTAACAGTTTTAATCATGCGATGTGCAACGTAAGGAGAACTGTGTAAGTCTCTTGCATACCTAGATATTAAAACTTCTTCGGGTGGTATGCTTTCGATACACACTTGGTTTTTGCCTTTGACTCGTCTAATAGTTAGGTCATAACTAACAGGAGTTTCCTGTGTAATCTCTTCACCCGTTTCAGGGTTGATGATCGTCATGGATTGCATTTCTACTTTCTCTTTAACCATTTCAACATCGGGATCTAGCATAAGAGCTTGATAACCTTCTGGTGATACGTTTGTGTATTCGTGAGTGGATGCAGTTATGCTGTCATCCCAATAGGCTTTGACAAAACCAGTCTTTCTAATGAGTGCGTCTTTAAACACATCGTACATAACTTTGAAACCAGGGTTTTTTTGTTGAATGATGTAGTTGATGTAGTCGGTTTGTTGCGTGGCAAGGGGAATATCCTCTGCGTTGCGTGGGACAAACTCAACTATTTTATTAGTACCAAAGAAAGTTCGCATGATAGACGGAAGCATAAACAGTACGCTGTCTCTAACGTCTGTTGAAACATACTCTGACTGCATGGAGCTTTGTCCATTGGGTGCATCACCTAAATAATATTCGGTTGCTTCGGCTCTATCTTCGCCTACTTGCTCGATGTAATCTCTAGCATCGTCTAGTTCTGATTTTAGGATGCCTTGCAGTTCTTCTTCGTTAGCTTCTTGACTAACTGTGTCTTTGGCATCTTGTTCTTTGTTCATTTCCATTTATTAACCTACTCGTAGAATTTTGGATTTTAAAGGTTTTTTGAAATTATAACCTAAAAAGGAAGTTCCTCCACCAAAACTTGCTGCCGAACTTGCCATGGTTAATGCAAGTGCGTCTGCTTTGTCTGGTGATTTGATTCCTCTTTTTTTCATTTCCTCTTTGGACTCTATTTTTATTTTTCCTGTTGATGTATATTTGTAGGAAGGCGCAACCAATTCCGCTACAAGCTCATCATCATAAGGAAGTCGGCAATCACGTTGCGCCAACCAATCTTTTATCGCAAACCAAAGCTCTGCTCTCAGGTTCAAATAGTTTTTACTGGTCGCTGGAGACTCAGCTACGTTTACACCTCTGACGGGTAAACTTTGTTCCGAGAGTCTGTCAACAACACCACTACCTAAACCAATTACGTCAATAAGAATCTCTTGTGGTCTGTTTGTTGCGGTTGCATCATCGTATAAATTTTTAACCGCACCGCATAATTGCATTAAATCCATTGATTTAAAAGTTTTAATTTCAAAAACTGTGTTGCCTTGTCTGATACACAGTGCTGAGTTATCGCCACCAAATCTAGCCACGTCTAATCCCCAAACTATCGGATCACTTGTGCTAAGTGAAACGTCTCTGCCCTGTGCTGCTCTAGCAAGTTCCATTGGTATAACAGAATCATCGTCTGCATGGGGAAACTCACCTAGAACTTCAACTCTAGCGACTGTTGAATCTTCACCATATTGTTCAAGCATGGATTGGAAGAGGTTTTGGTCAGTTCCCTCGACTGTGCGTGAGTCGATTTGCTCTAATTCCCAGAATTTACGCTTGGAATGGAAGGAATCATAGAACGGGCCTGTGTTTCTGCGTGGGTTAGAGAAGGTAAACCAAAAGCGATTTTCGGTTGGTTCGGAGAAAAACCCCTCTGATACGGAATATATAGGTGCTGGTATACCTGATGCCTCATCCATGATGAGACAAACTCCGTAGTTAGAGTGAATACCAGCAAATGCATCTGGATTTTCTTCACTCCATAACTGCGCTTGGGCGTAGTAGTAGCCAGTATCTATTTTTAGATCCCTTTTGAGTGCTTCTTCAAACCAACCTTCGGGTTTAATTGTGGTAGCTGTTTTTGTAAACCAATGATTGTTAATGGAAAGCGTTAGCCATTTACCTAGTTCCGCCCAAGTTCTACTTCTAAGCTGCTGTTCGGTGTTAGCGGTAACGATAATGGTAGAACCAGCTCTGGTTGAGAGCATCCAAAGTATGAGCCATGCGACCAAGGCTGATTTGCCGATACCACGACCACTTGCGACTGCAAGTCTAAACATCTCTGGTGTAGTCTTTCCGTTGTTGCGTTGTATGTGTATGGAAATATCTCGTAAAATTTTTTCCTGCCACTTGCGAGGGCCTGTAAATTCTTCGAGGGGTGTGCCTGGTTCTCCCCAAGGGAAGATGAACTTAACAAAGTTGTAGGGATCGTTCTTGATATTCATTGACCAGATTTCGGTCATGAGTTCTTGTTCTTGTTTTACTCCGTACTTCATATTAAAAAAAATAAAAAAATTTTAGTTCAACAGTTCCTCGTACACTACCCCCGCATCGAAACGCAAGGGAGGGGTATGCAGCGATAGTGAGTACTAACTTACGTAAGTAAGTGCTTACTATAAGTGGAAGTAAAGGGATTGCTTTAAATTTATGCGAGGAGCTTTTAAAGAGGGTTTTCTTTACTTCCAGTTGGCTTGATCTTTGGGGGGAAATATTAACCAACGCTAACCCTTAGTGTTTTTTTCTTGTAACTTCTTTGAAACGAGTTGTTCCCCTTCTTCATCCTTTGTAGGTAAAGGGTTTATTTCTTTCGCATCAATTATATTTGTCATAGAACCGCCAAGTCTGGTCTTTGCTCCATTAATTACATCATTTAAGTTTAATGTTGCGTGTACGTTCTCAACCCTATCTTTCCAAATAGAAGGATCTTGATTCTTGAGATAAAAGATTTGGGCCACGACTGAATTTTTTTCGGTTGCCGATTCAAAAAGAGCATTTGTTACTTGAGCCAACCCTCTTGCCTTTCCCCTTTTAATAGACTCTTCAAAATCTACAGATCTTTTTCTATTGCGATCTATAGTATTCCATGAAACGCCCATAGCTCTAGCAATCTGAGAAGTACCAAGACCACGAGCTGCCAAAGTTTCGACCTGGTCTAAGTCTAATTTAATACGTTTTCTACCTGATTTTTTAGGAAGTTTCTGTTCTTTTTGTTCCATTAATACCCCTTTTATATGCCGATTTTATAGGAAAAACCGCCATTTTTATACAAAAAGACCACTTTTCTGCCCTTGTTATGTACTTCTGTGATGTTTTATGAGTTATAATTATCATGTAGCCAATAAAGGTTACACATTAGGAGAGAGAGAATGAGTAGTATGAATAGAAAAGAATTACCCAATAAACTTGCTAATGAAGCAAGAAAAATAGCTTTTGAAAAAAAGGTTTCAACTAATTCAATTCTTGAACCAATGTTGGTAGAACATGGTTTTGAAAATGAGCGTGGTATTGGTTTAGAAACATATTCTATTACCATTGGCTTTGACGAGAACTTAGACAAAGTTCCTACAAAAGAAATCATGGAAGATTTTGGCTTAACTAAAAAGGTAGCTTAATGAAAGATTACGCACAACAATTCAACAAACCAAGACAACCTAAACCTTGGAACGATGTAGCCAGAGAGATGACGGAAAATCTAATCTTTGTTGCTCTCATGGTTTTTATAATAATCATAATTGCAAAGGCGGTTATCTAATGCCAATTCTTAAACTACAAGCCACCGATAAGGAAAGGGATTTAATCATCAACGCCCTAGCCGATAGAGGTAGACCATTAATAACCAAGGCCAAGCAAACACCAGAGGAGAAAAAAACCTTGGCATCAATAGAAAACTTAATAAAGCAAATAGCATTTCAATAGGAGTAATTAAATATGCAAATTAAATACAGTTCAATAGAATTATCAGATAACGAATTTATAAAATTTCAAGATGATTTTTATAACTTATTAGAAAAATATGGGGTAGCTTCAATAGATATTGAACACCCAGAATTTAAAGAAATATGTAAACTTAGGAATAAAATTGCTGAGTTTATCGAACAAGAAAAAGCTATTATTTAAAACGCAATAGGAGTAATTAAAAATGTATAACAGATATATCAACACCAAAAAAGATTTTAGCAAACAAAATGAACACGCTAACTTAATAGAACCTGCAATTCGCAACGCTAAATTTGAATCAGAAGAAGAAAAAGAAATGGTTTTAAATTGGGCGAGAAAAACTTTTTTTAATCAATGGAAAACCAAGGTAAACAAATGACACAGCATAGCGACAAAGTAGAAGAACAACGCCAACGCTTAGACCAAGAGCAGCTTGACGGACAAATAACCATGCTTGATATAAGACCAGGACGAATTGAAACACGTTTCGCTAGTGGTCGAGTGGTTGTTGAGTACCCTAGAGACAAGCGAAAGAAAACCAAGGTGGAGAATATAGGGGGTGCATTGTGAGTCAAGTATATGAGGAAATAAAAACTATTTGGTTAAACTATTATGAGTGTCCAGAGTGCAATGACACTTGGGAGGATGAATGGGATTACCAAGCAGATGATGATTGTCCTAGCTGTGGTTGTAGGCATATATCACCTTATGAAAGCCAAGAGGTTTAAATGATTGAGATAATAGGCTTCATATTCGGTATAGGTTTCTTAATCTGGCTTACTGTCCTGATAGGTATTTATATAGCTATCAGGATATTTGAGAACTTTTAATCACCCTCCTCAACCAAGGCCACCCCTAAACCAATGAGGAGGATATGTTTCCTCCCATTCCGTCTTGCTTTCCGCAAGAGTACCCTCTCACCCTCTACCGCCAACCAAATGACTTCTTTATCCACTAAAGATTGAATAGCCTTACCAACTGTTTTCGGCGTTAACCCTGTCATCTTTGCTAAATAACTAAACGCATCACGACAGCTCATACTTTCCGCCCTATGACGTTCACATATCGACCAAAGAACAATAGTCTCTGCTGCATTAAGATCGGTTCTCCCTGCCTGGCGTCTAAACCACTTCCAGACCACCCCTTTCAGCTTCGCAAAACTTTTATACTTCTTCGCTACCCCATGGGCCACAAAACCCACGTCTTTTTCAATTACACTATCCGTTGTAATCCACCAGAACTTATCAACCAATTCAACTCCTCCTCTTCTAATTATTCTTGGGGAAAATGGTCTTTAGACCATTTCTCCCTATATGTTATGTTATGTTATGGATATGCTTAACTACATTACGTTAAAGTCTTAACAGATCTTCTATAAAGTCTTAACAGATCTTCTATAAAGTCTTAACAGAACTTCCATAAAAACTATTTCTTTTTGACCTTATTTCTATCATATTTTGTCTTATCTTGATGCATTTTAGACTTAGCATGAGCTGGTATTTTCTTTCTGGCTTTTGCCTTATCACCAAAGATACGTTCCCAATTATCCTTGTATTCTTGTGAATAAGATCCTGGTCTTGGCATATCACCCTTACCCATGATATTCACCACTTCGCCTAATTGGTTCATCTAATGGATCATCTTTGGGTGGATAAGCATTTGCCACAGCTCCACATTCTTGACAACTAAAACTCAACTTTAGATCAAAACAATGGTTATATCGGCTAATATCCTTTTCTCTTTCCAACTTCATATTGGCATCACAATTAAAACATTTCATTTTGCTCTCGATCCTCCTGGTAATTGTTCAACGTCAAACCAACCGCATGGGTAATTAATCATTTTGTACTCCTTGTCCAAACATTCCTAATTCTTTATTAATTCTTGCATTAGCTAAATCTATGTATTCTTGGTTCAGCTCCAATAGAACTGCATTTCTACTGTGTTGTGCTGCAACAATCCCCGTTGTTCCAGAACCGCCAAAGGGATCTAAAACTGTACCAGCTTTGGTTTCATTGGTTTTGCAATCGCATTGTTTTTCAAGGCCCAAAGGTTTTGTTTCAGTAACGCTATGTCTAGTATTACCATTTAATGAATCGTGAGCATTTTCATACTTATTGGGCCTATACCTAGGATCATCTGGCGATAATTCCCATCTTGGTGTTCTTTTTATTTCTACCTTTCGTTTATAAGGCGTATCACACTCGACACAAACTTTTTCTGGACAACCAGCTAAAACGCATGGTTCGATTAAATCTTTTGGAAAAGTGGCAAAGTGTGCGCCTTTAAATGGTTTGGTAGTTATAGTCCATACAGATCTTTTATTTCTTTTTGGGTTAGCACCTATCTTTTGCAAATTTGCAGAATAAACATTATCTACAGCTTTTATTTTGTGAGGACTGTTTGGCCCATTAGGATACTTAGCATCCTCTTTAATAGCCTCATGGTCGTAATAGTATTTAGCCTTCTTGGTTAATAAAAAAATATATTCATGTGCTTTAGTGCATCTATCTTTTACACTTTCTGGCATTGGGTTAGGCTTATGCCAAATAATATCCTGGCGTAAACACCAACCATCAGCCTGTAAAGCAAAAGCTACACGCCAAGGTATACCAATTAAATTTTTAGGCGGTAAATTTGTTTTTATATTAATGTTTCCTTGTTTTTTTTGTAATTCTTTTCTCCTACTTACAAGATAACCTTCTTTTGCATTTGCATTAAATCCTTTGCCCTTTTGTTGTCCATAACTATCACCAAGATTAAGCCAAACAGTTCCATCATCTCTTAATACTCGTTTGACCTCTTTGAATACATTAACTAGGTTCTCTACAAACTCTTCCGGTGTATCTTCCATGCCCAGCTGCTTAGATTCATCGTTGTAATTACGCAGTCCCCAATAAGGTGGACTAGTTATACAGGTGTTAATAGATTGATCTTCTAGTTTCTTTAATGATTCGATGCAATCGCCTTTCAATATTTCAATATTCAATTCCTTTCCCCTAAATTTTATTTTTAAAAATTACTATCATGCTGTCGTGCATACCTGGTTTATTTGATACTTTTTCTCCGAAAGTATTTATGCCAATAAATTTAACTCTGCCTTTAATAAATCTAATCTCACTCGCATTTGGTTTAATATGGTCGTGGAATAAAATTGTACTTGTGCTTACAGGCAACAAACAAACACAAAGTTTGCCCTTATTTGCCTCATCAATAGCTTTTTTTACAAACGAGTCTTTTAATTTCTTAGAATATGGCGGATTAATAAAGTTTCTTTTACCCCACTCAATCAGCAATCCATCTTTATCTGGTGTTATTTCATCAAAACAAATTGGACATGGATCAAAATCAAAATTAAATTCATCATTAAGCGAGTCATACAGTTCTTTTGGTGTTTGCCAATTATCGTGATTATCTAAATTCCTATTTTTCAATTCCTTTCCCCTTACTTTTTATTTCAAAATGGTTGATCTCATTGTTGTCAACCGCCTCTTTAAACTTCTCCTTCAATTCATCTTGGCTAAGATTAATTGCATCTTTAATAAATATTACTGCTTTGACTGTATCGTTCATTAATTCCACTCAAATGACTTATTATTATCTAAAATTTCTAATACTGCATCTTTGCGTATCAATGTCTTAACTGCGTAATCAACATTACCTGAATTACTTTTGACCAATCCTGCCTTTACAACTGACATTCTATTAAAATCCATGCCTTGTTCTGAGCAAACTTTCTCGGTGGTTTCTTCGTCTGCCACCCACATAGCAATGGCAAATCTTGCTCCGTCAACAATAGAACTTGCTCCACGAATTTCACTACGATGAGACATTGCGTCGTCAGAATCATTGCTCAAAGCTGATTTAGATAAATGATGAATCGTTAAACACGTTGCTCCTGTTCTCGCACTTATGTTGGAGCAATAACTTCCCCACAACTGGCCAACTTCGTTGCTAGAACTAATATTGCCTGTAGTAAATGCCTGGAGAGGATCAAACACACAAAGTTTTAAGTTATTGATGTTTAATAACTCCTCTAATACTTCTTGGCCCATAGCTGTAATGCCCTCTTCCCTTAACAAAATCATTGGCTCTGTCATTTCTGGTATCGGCATTACATAAACATCGTAGGGTGAATCAAATCGTTTTCCCTCTGGATCTAAAGTTTCAATCCTCCTGTGTACCTCGGCTAAATCATCTTCTGCTGACCAAATAATAGAATTGCCACGCTGTTTTATTTGTTTACCCCACCAACTGCCACCGATTGCAACTTGCAACGCTAACTGAATAGCTGAAAGAGATTTACCAACACCGCCAACACTAGCTAAAATACCAGGTCGAGAAAGGGGAATAAACGCATCAACCAGCCATTCGATTTCTGGAGGAGAGTTAATAAGATTACGAATGGCATACTTACGAACATTAAACTTACTGTCCATAAGCTCAAGTTTGACTTGCTCATTCCCCTTTTCATTAGCTAGATCGTTGTAATCTCCAATAATGCTTGGAAGTCTTACCACGCTGTTTTGTACTGCTGTCGCAACTTCGTTGGCTTTAGTATTGCCAACTTGGTTTTTATCGTTGTCTAACGCTAATATTAGCTTTGTGTTGCTATGACCTGTTATCTCACGCAATTTGGTACACGCTGATAAACAAAAATTAGCACTAAATACAACCATGCAGGGAATACCTGTAGCCTCGTAAATCGAAGCTCCTGTTGCGTACCCCTCACAAACAATTAAATTTGGTAAATGCAATAGATCGTAAACATCGCAACCAATCAGATTGACATTGCCTCTAACAGCTCCACCACCAACAAACTTTTTATCTCCGTTGGGAAAGATATATTGTAGGCTTTTTATATCTTTTACTAATGTTCCTGTATTAGTTTTGGTGATAGAATACACACCGACAAGCAGATTACCATTTGCTTGTTTTAATCCGTAATTTTTTATATTTTTATCGTCTAAATACTTATGTTGAATAACATCTTCAGCCAACTCAAACTTTTCTTTTGCGTATACGCTAACTTCTTCTTGCTGCTTTGTCTTAGCTTCCTGTCTCCTGTTATTTGCCTCTTCCAACTTGCGTTGTAGGTCTTGTTGTTGACCTGGCGTTAAATCGTTGGCTGAATAACTAAGGAACTTCCCCTCAAAAGAAGTACGCCAATTACCAAACACGCAAACAAATTTTTCTGCGTCTATTTGATTGTAAACATAATAGCCTGACTGCTCCCCAGACTTGTCGGGCCTAACTCCGTCAACTGCTCCTACCTTACAACGCACTAGCTCTCCGCTAGTGTCCACGAAATCAACCAGCAGACCTCTAGACTGCATTTCGTTAATTAAGTCATGTATGCTCTTGCCATTGTCTGCAAAAGCAAAGTTAGAATCTATCGCTAACCCTTTCTCACCAAAAAATTGTGTTAGATCAGTCATTCCTGCTCTCACCTGTCTTTGCTTGATGATGAGCATGATTCAGATAAGAACGCACCAACGAATGAACAAACGCTAGACGCTGTTCTTTCGACCACTTATGTAATTCGTAAGATCCTGTTTTCTTTTGTGTATCTGTATAAACTGATTTAGCTTTCCCCAAAGCGTAATCTAAACCCTCTTCGTTTATGTTTGCAAAATTTTTTATCTCTTGCATTTTTTCTCCTCGTTGAATTTTATCAAGGTGATCTAATGAACACCCACCATACCTATTGCCCTGAAATTTAGTAAACATCGGAGCAGCCAACCCATGACAATAACCGCATAGGGTTGGTCTCCGATTTACTAGGTCATACTTAGAAAGGTATAGCGTCTTCAACTGAAGAATCTGGTTTAGGTTCTTCTTTTGGCTCTGACTTAACAACGCCTACGATTTGCCAAGTTTTACCAAAGTCTTCTTTGATTTCTAAATAACCAGAGTCAGCTCTTATTAACTCTGCTGATACTGACTTACCGATTAGCTGGTCAGTATTTTTCATTGAGTTGACACCAACTGCGTTCATAAACAGCATCAAAGAGTTTTGCCCTATGTCTACTGCTTTAGGATTATCAGATCCCATAGTAAAAGTGTTGCTGACATTGATAGTCGTTCCGTCAACCTCAAAAAGCATCTTCAATGCTTTCCAGTTGTTCTTCCCTTCTATCATGTCTGAACCAGCGTAATGCAAAATGTAGCGACCTGGTTCTAAAGAACTTCCCCCACTCCCATTTGAATTAGCTGTGTCAAACGCCTCACCGCCATTATATTGTGTTAAATCAACCATAATTACCTCCGTAAAAAAATTAACACTAAAAAAACTTATCCGAGATCGTACTCTTCAAAGTCACCTGTACGATCAATCAGTTCGGACAAGTCCTTGGTAATTTCTACCAACTCTTTGTTACCGCCAATGGGTAGAAGATGATCGTGTTCCCCATTTTGTTCTGTTACATGATCCAACAATACCTTTGCTCTATTCATGTAGTAGAGTGCATCGTCATGTGATAACTTTGCCATTAAGTTTTATTGATTAACTTACCAATCTCTGCCCAAGTCTTTTCAGCTCTGACAATAAAATCATCGCCTTCTTCAACGACTGGGATTTCCTCTGGTAAACCATATCTGTTTTTAGCAACCGCAGCAGGTGATTCAGTCGTAACTAATATTCTTCCTGATTGCACAGTTTTGTTGGTTAGTCCTTTGTTACCTTGTACTTTGACTGTTCCCTTTTTATAGTTAAGGAACAAACACATATCACTTGCCTCTAACACCAAAGCTGATGCAGCTTTGTGCATTTTTAACTCATGCCTGTCGTAAGCCTCTGTGCTTGGATCGTGAAACGCTTTGATTTGATTGTGTGCAATCAAAACAATTCGCATAGACTTTTCGTTTCTTAATCTATTGAGCAAGTCTAAAACTTCTCGCCAATATTTTAATGATTCAGAATAGCCACGACCATAACCAAACGATTCAATGCTTGGTTGCTTATGTGTCTCGCAAGTCTTTTGATGTATTAATGGCTCTAACCAATCAAGTGAATCTAAAATTAGACTTGAGTAAGGTAGTTCCTTTTCATCAACCAACGACTTGAGATAACCATAGAAAGTATCGTAATCTTTTGCCAATGGGAAATGCGGTATGTCTCGGTTCTTAGTTAAGATACCTAAACCCTCTTCGGTTTGTATAACTATGGGATCTTTAGAACCAACAGCAAGTGTAGTTTTACCAAGACCAGAAGGGCCATAGATAATTACAATGCTTGGTTTCGCTTTCGCTTTCTTTTGGATTGCAGCTAGACTCATTTCTCCACCTCACTATCAACACCATGTATTTTTACTGGCTTTTTGTAAGGCGGTAATGCTGCCTCTAGTTTTTCTAACGCATTACTAATGTTCCTACGAACAGATTGCATATGATGCATAACTTTAGTTGCCTCATTAAATGTTGAGGTAAGTTCTTGCTCGGCTTTTAAATCCTGTTGGATTTCTTCTACCAAGGGTTGAACACTATCTGTCAAATCTTTGTTAAAGATTTGTCTGTTATTTCCGTCTTTATCTTCAAAAGATAATAACGCTTTCTCTTCTTCTTTCATTGTTTAACCTCCAGGTTATTTTGAAATGTTACACAGTCAGGTTTGTATGCACAAAACCGACACCAATCTCCAGCGTTGTAGGTTGGATATTCACCCAATGCTTCCTCACACGCTGGTTTTAAGATATTGAAACCCCAATCTACTAGATCGACAGCTTGAATATCAAAACTTCTAATAGGCCCATCTTTGTGAAAAGATTTTTTGCTTGGTTGAATGATCGTCATTTCTATGACTGTATTTTCATTACCAAATCTCGCCAATGCTCCTAAACTATATGTCATTAATTGTTCGTTAAAATTTACATCAACTGGAAAATTACCAGACTTCAAATCTGCAATGACCATGCGATTACCTTCTCCAAGAATTACTGCATCTGCTGTTCCCCAACAATCATCGCTGATCTCATTAAGATAAACTTTTTCTTCTATTAATAGTTTTCCATTGAGTTCTTCTGTTCTTTGTCTGATGTAGTTGACGTAAGTTTCTGCTATGTCTATTTCTTCTTGCCCTATCTCTATAGCAAAACCTTCAAGCTCAACTGTTCTGCCTAACCAATAATCAGAAAGAGTGATTCCATCTAATCTGTCTTTCAATAACTGTTCGCACATTTCATGTATCGCTGTTCCCCTTGCAGCAGGAAACGAAGATGTATTAGGTGCTTCAGCGTTTGGTATTGCTGAGCCAGGACATCTAATCACTCTGCTTATGCTACTCGGTGCTAGTGTTGCGTGTGCCAATGTTGTACTCCTCTCTCATAATTGCTGCCCACAGTTCTGTTGACATAACCGATGCTATGTTGAAATCTTCTATGGGAAATAAATTGTTTTTGTGTGCGTAGACATCTGGTATGGCTACTTTCCAATCTGCTCTGTCAGCTCTGTACCAAAGACAAGGTAACAGATTAACTTTAAGTGCTTGTTTAACTGATTGATCCCACCAGTTTTTTAGATCGGCTTGTGATACTGCTCTGCGTCTTTTGACTTCTATTGCGTAACCAGGACAACCAAGTATGTCGTGTCCGCCACCAAATGATTGACTGTAATTAACTTCCAATTTGATCCCCAACAGTTGTTCTATTTGCTGTATGCACTCTAGCTCTCCTCTGCGGCCTTTCGACCTTGCGTTTACCAATTAACTTGTAACTGGTTCGATGCGTGATTGATTTTCTGTTTCTTCTACTACCTGAAGATCATAAAGAACTTTGCCACCCATTTTAGAATAGGCTGGGCCTTTACCTTGCGCCCTGTAGTTTGCTAATGTTCTAGGAGACTTTCTCCATCTTTCTGCTAACTCTTCTTGCGTAAGCCAAACTTTATTATTCATTTATTTACCTCTTTGTTCACGATTATGATATTCTACTACATAGTTTTTTAAAAAAGCAAATTTTAAAAAAAAAATCTTATAAAAATATTTTTTTGATTTGCAATAATAAAATAAACTTTTTTTAAAAAAAATTTTAAATTTACATGGAGCAAAAATGTCTATAGATAACGCAACACCTGAAGAATGGAATCAAGCAATGAAAGGGGAAAAAGATATGGTTAACAAACCTGCACACTATCAAGGTGCGATAGAGTGTATTGATTTAATCAAAGATCGTGTTGGTTCAAATAATTTTCCATCTTATTTAGAAGGCAACATTTGGAAATACTTTTATCGTTACAAAGACAAAGAAGAAAATATCCAGGACTTAGAGAAAGCTGCTTGGTATCTCAACAAATTGATTGAGCATTACAAAGAGCTGTAAAAAATAATATGAACCACGAAGAAATGATGAGATTTGCCATAGTTGGCTTAGTTTGTAGCATTATTGTTCTGTTAATCCTTTAAATAGTTTCTAAGAACATCTTTGCTTGGTCAATAGTAAACTTTAGACCAAGCCAACAAAACGCCACCATGAGCTTTGTGTGAATCCGTTTTTGTCTAAAACCACCAAAAATTAGCCATTCATAATAATCTTCTGAATATGGTCGCCAATCTTCTGTGCGTTCTCAACTGACACTTTTTCATGGATATGTGCATAGCGTTGAGTCGCTGCAATATCTCTATGGCCCAACAAATTACCGACCATACTTAGGTTCATATCCAAACCAATGCCAAAAGATGCGTAGCTATGTCGAAGATCATGCAACCTTAAATCTGGTGCATTGATTTGTTTTCTAATTCCATCCCAAAACTTTCTCGGACTACCGATGCCAACTATCGTGCCACTTGTTCTCGGCAAACCATTAATAATATTCATGGCTTGTTTAGATAAATAAATTACTCTGTCATCACCATATCGCATAGTCTTATGGTTTTTTAATGTAAGTTTATTGTCTTGCAAGTCTGACCATTGAGCCGATGATATTTCGCCACACCTTGCACCTGTTAATATTAACAACCAAACAAATGCAACTGAGTTAGTCAGCTCTGGTATTTTAGATTTAGAGTTTAATATTCTAACCACACCAGCTAATTCTTCTTCGGTTAGATAGCGTTTACGTTTAGCCTCTGGGTTTTTTTCTATTCCGTCTATTGGGTGGTCTTTAATCTTGGCATGACGATAAGTTGCTTTTAATACTTCCAGGCATTTGTTAGCTGCTATTGGCGCACGTTGAGTAACCTTGTCATGTAGTGTTTGTATCTCGCTGTCAGAAATCTCATCTAAATGTTTATGACCAAATTGTTTCTTAATATCTTTTTCATAAATGGCGATATATTGCTTTGCACTATTTGATCCTTTGTTGGTAAGTTTTTGCACATAGTTAGCAAACGCCTCATCTAGTGTTAGCTTGTTCTTCTTGTCCATTGGATCAGTACCAGTAGCTACTAGGCCCAAGTTCTTTTGTGCTAGGTTTCTTGCAACCTTGATAGGCAAGTCCAGAGATCCCAACTTCATACTTCTACGCTTACCATTAATTCTGTAGTAAACGTAATAACCAGTTGGGTATATTTTAAGTGCTTGTATTTGCGTGTCGTTTTTGTACTTCATCTATTACTCCTCGTTTAAGATGTCTAATGTCGTAATGCTCTGACGCATTACGCAAGTTAATTATTTTTTTCTCTGTCTTAGAGAAAGTTCCCCAATCCCTTATTTCGGTTTGTGTTCTTCCACATCCCTTGCAACGATCATCACCCCATTGCGTACAAGAACAAATGCCAATACAAGGACTGTCTGCCACACTCACACATCTCCCTAGAGTTTTAGATAAATCTGTAAATGTTCCAGTTTCAGTTTTCATTTGTCATACATTTGACAACACTTAGGTGTTGTTTGTGTATTTATAGTATTGATAATGAATCAAGTATGACACTTTTGCAAGCGTTTCCCTGAATTAATGATGTATAGTGATTTGCAATGATATGTATTTATATTGGTGTAAACGAGATGCTCTACCAACTGAGCTAAACACCCTAATGGCTGTTTTAAGCCAATAACTAGCCTATTACATCCAATGAATCATCGTCAAATAGATCAACATTTGTCATATGTCTGTCAGTATTAATCCATGAAATACTATTCATGGCTCTCTGCAAACTATCTAACGAATTAAGATTTTTCATAATTTCATCTGATATACAAATTGATTGTTTTTTGCAATTATTAAAAGGTAAGAAGTAAATGGTATTGTATGGAACAGACAGTAGTGCAAAAACATCCAACGTGTTTTCTTTATATTTTCTATTCTTAGTGTGTGATCCTCTGCGTAAATCAAACCGCCAAGATATTCCACCTTTCTCAATGTTGTTTCTTGTTTTTACTTGGCACTTAATTAAATGGTTATTCCACTCAAAGATGACATCAGCTTCGGCTGCGTGAGGCATGACTGTAACTGTATCGGAGACTTTGGCTAGAACTGATGCGGTCAAGAATTCGCCACTACGACCAACTCTTTCCGTCTTTCTGGACATGGTTTATTATTTTTGACTGATCTCTTCTAAATAAAGTTGTCTTTCGTCATTTTCGGTCAAGGGTTCAGACTGAATACCTTGAGAAGCATCTACAATTTGCAACACTCTTAATGTTGCTCTTTTGGAATCTGGTTTTGTTTTTGCTAATTGAACCAATGCTTCTACTGAGTTATCTTGTGTGAAAACATTTGCCAATTCTTCCCAAGCTCTACCAGCTTTAAACTCACCCCACTTTGTTGCAAGTCTTACCATAGGATTAAAAGTTTTCATCATTGCTAAGTCTTTTAATACTGATTTTGATGCTTTTCCAGCTCCATCAAAACCAGGATTATTTAAGTTTGCAAGTCTGCCAGTTCTTTCTAAAACATTAATCATTTTTTCAAAACCAACTTTTAAGTCTTTAGCGTCTAC
>Ga0209535_1001125_pt1 | contig 18363 bp, 23 predicted proteins | sample LinPmetageLP28_FD_184041 | JGI IMG/M metagenome (GOLD analysis project Ga0209535, IMG submission 184041) | Marine viral communities from the Pacific Ocean - LP-28 (SPAdes) (version 2) | ecosystem: Environmental > Aquatic > Marine > Oceanic | place: Pacific Ocean | collected 2009-08-22
AAGCCAAATACTAATTTCCATCTTTATACTCCACACGCTTCTTCTTTTCTTCCTCAAGAAGGGCTCTATTTTCGTCTATAGCGCGTTTTACTTCGCTACCTACCTTATCACCCTTTGAAGAGATTTCACGCTTAATATGAGGCATTTGTGGAACTCTCTTGACGCCAACGTGGAGACATTTGACGCAGTTATTCTGCTCTTCAAAGATTCCATGTGAAACATCAAAATGCTCCTTACAAGATAGACATTTGTATACATACCTAGGCACTATTGAACACTCGTCTCAATATTGCCGCCTTCTGGTCCATTTGTTGCGATTTCAACGCTAGGCGGATTCATTACAACTAACTCTCCAGAGTCATCAATTTGTACATCAAAGCCAGCTAATACTGGTGTGATATCTGATTGCTCGATTAGAGACTTTTGTAGCGCCATCATGATGGCGCCGATGGCTTGGTTTGATAATTTATGATTCATTTTAATCTCCTTTTATGATTCTATAGCTATCACTATCAAAGTGTTGAGTTGAAAACTCAAATAATTCTGTATCCTCTAAGGCTTCCATTTGGTGTCTAAGACCAGTATATACATGAAAATTGTCGCCCGTACCCAGTATAACCTCTTTTGCGCAACCAAGATCATCTTCGTCAGAATATCTGACTATGATCCTTCCTGATTGGACAAAGAAGACTTCATCTTTGAGTTTGTGATAGTGCCAAGAACATTTCTTGCCTTTTACAAAATAAAGCAATTTTCCACAATACTTTTCTGAGTTGTGTATCCACTTTTCAAAACCCCAACCTTTTGGGACAAAGTTAATCTTTTGTGTCGAAGAAGTCTTCATCTCTCTCTCCTTTGTCATCTATATATATATCTCCAGATGGCTTGCCCATGAATAGTCGATGGTATTTAACCCCCCAATCCTTAAGCTGGTCTGCTGTGATTTTATATAGAAGCCTTTCCGCAAATACTTGAGAATTATTTGTTCGACCCATACCTCTTGCTGTGTGAAAATGAATTGTGTGGCCTTCGCTATAAAGGCGATTAACCACATCTATTCTGCTTAAGATAGGCTTTGCTTCACTATAATCGCCATTAGTTATTGTACAAATGGTGCCATCGATGTCAAATACATAAGTCATTTTTTCCCCAATATATTAGTAGTTGAATAGTTTCCTATTCTATTAAAAAAAACTAAATTATTAGCACCTTCAGAGCCAATAACTGTTTTATTTCTATAATCTGATCCAACAATCATGATTTCTGGATTCACTTCTTTTATTCTCTGAATGAGATCGGACTCAGTGTTGAAGATAACAACCTGGTCAATAAAACGAATTGCTTCCAAAAAAAATCTTCTATCTTCTTGATTGTTTATAGGACGATGGTATCCCTTTAGTTGCCTTACGCGGTCATCAGAATCTATTCCCACCACCAAAAAGTCTCCTTGAGATTTTGCAAACTTAAACATCTCCACATGTCCTCTATGAAGAACGTCGAAACAACCATTGATCCAAACCTTTTTCATACGACACTAACTCCTTTCTTTTGAACCACAGTTGTGGCGCAGGCATTAGCAAAATCAATCGACTTTGCTATACTTTTAGTTCTTAGAAACTCTGTTACACATCCAGCAACAAAAGTATCCCCGGCTCCAGAAGTATCTTTAATCTCAACTGTATCGACCGGGTATACAACTTTGTTGTGCTCTGCTCCGGAGCCGCCCATGGTTATTATTAGCTTATTATAGATGTCTTTATCTAACATGTGCTTTGTTCTTTCATATTCATCAAGATTTATCTTTATATATGACACAGATTTACACCAATCGCCTAATATCTTTTTTGTATCTAGAAAAACAAGATCGTGTGATTGTCCGATGAGATTTATATCTTCTTCTTGCAAAAATCCTTTGTTATAATCGGATATAATAATTGCATCATATGAAGAAAAATTTATACTACTAAGATCGCACCTTTTAAAGTCCAAATCATTTTCGTCCAATCTCATAAACATGTGGTTTGTTTTTTCATCGATAAACCTAGTCTTTTTGATATCCAAATAGTTATCATTCGTACATATATCACAGTTCACTCCTAGGGACTGAAGGTTTCTATATACATTGAATGCCATTCCGCCATTCTCAACCTTTCTAGTAGGATTAAAAACAGGGACAGGGGCTTCTGGACATAGTCTTTTACAATCTCCATATTGAAAGACATCCATACAACTCTCGCCAATTACTAGAACAGTCATTACTCTCCCTTGATAACACTGCATATGAATTCTACATCTTCTTCTGACATCTCAGGATAATTTGGTACAAAAAATCCATTAGAATGAATCTTGTCAGACATCTCCTCCACATACACGCCGTATCGTTTTGTCCAGAATGGATGTCTACCAAGATTACCAGCACTATAAATTCGTGTTTCTATTCCATTTTCTACCAATCTTTCAACGATCTCTCTTCTATGGTTATTGTCTTTTGCGAGGGCGCCAAAAGAAATAGAAACAGGGTTGTGGTCACCCCAGTCCTGAAATTGTACGTATCCTGTTAGTAGTTTAGCGTAGAGTAAATGATTCTTGTTTCTTCTTTCCGCTACCCACTTTGCCTTTTTGATCTGTCTTATCCCTAAAAAAGCTTGAAGGTCAGTAGACCTTAGGTTAAACCCAGCTACGAAGAAAGTAAATGGCTTGTGGAAATCATCAATACTATTTTCCTCAATCAATTTATCATAAGTGTCACCAGTCAAGTCTTTGCCCCAGCCGTGGCTTCGCAGCATCAAAAGCATATCATACAATTCTTTGCTACTAGTATTTACCATTCCACCTTCGATGGTAGAAAGTTGGTGTCCGAAATAAAATGAGAAAGAAGACATGTCACCAATTGTACCGACCATTTGGCCATCATTGTATGATGCTCCCAAAGCGGCACAAGCATCTTCCATTAAAAAGAAGCCATACTTTTCTTTCAGAGCCAATAGTCTCTCTCGATGATGTGGTACGCCAAGGACTTGTACATATATCACAGCATCTGGTCTGTCTCTCTCGCATATCTCTTCTAGTTCATCCAAATCAATTCCAAATGTTTTTGGACATGCACCACACATAATTGGCTCTAAGCCGAACTGGATTGCCGGTGAGATGGTTGTGACCCATCCAACCGAGGGTACTACAATTTTTTTATTTTCAATCTTTCCGCACATAATTGCTGTGTAGATCATCAATAAATTCGCTGACGATCCTGAATTGTTGAACACTGCGTATTTGCTGCCGATATAGCTAGCCCAGTCTGCTTCGACTTCCAGTGTTAATTCTCCCTTGGTCAACCTAGGGTAGCTCTTAAGCCATGTGCATAATGCATCAATGTCTTCTCCGTTAATCGTTTCTTTTGCTAATGGATATTTAATATTCATACATTCTCCTTGTTTAAAAATTCTTTATACCATTCAATAGTTTGTCTTAGCCCATCTTTTAGGGTTACCTGTTCTGTCATTCCAAGAGATTTCAACTTATCTATATTCGGACATCTTCTCATGACACTCCCTTCTGGTGCTGCTTCTATGTTAAAGTCATGATCTTTTCCTTGTATATCGAACAAAAGTTTTGCTAGATCTAATATCTCAATCTCCTCTTTGTCATTTCCTATGTGAAAAATTTCACCTTTAACTTCTGATTTAGATATGACTTCGAGAGCTTTCAAGACGTCATCAATAAAACAAAACGATCTTGTACAATCTGCTCCCATTATCTTAAAAGGGAATTCTTCATTCAAAAACCTTAATATGAATTGACTTATAACATGTCCATCGCCCATTCTTGGTCCATAAATATTGTGTAGTCTCACGATGTTAAAATCATCAAAATCATACATTTTGGAATAACTATAGAAAGCGACTTCTCCAATTAACTTGCTAGCACCATAGCTCCACCTAACATTCTTAACATCATCAATACATAGGGGGATGTTTTCTGGCGTTGGAATTGGGAAGTCATCTTTTAAAACTTGTGACGTTCCAGAATATGTTTCAGAACTACTGGTGTATATCACTTTTGGCCTGTTTGTATGGTCGCAAATCCAATCTAATAAAAAGATGGTTGACAGACATCCTGTTTTTAATACTTTCGCAGGATATTTATAAAAATTGGCTGTGCCGTTGAATGCTGCGAAATGATAAACAGTATCATAATAATCTAACTTAAGTCCTTCGAAGGTTTGTTTTAATGAAATATCTTTCTCTAAAAATATAACCCTATCATGCTCAATTAGTCTTCGAAATTCTTCATCCATATTTGGTCTCTCGAAGTTATCTATAATGGTTACTTCATTTCCATAGGCAACTTCTTTTTTGGCCAAATGGTATCCAACAAAGCCGGCACCACCAGTTATCATAATTTTTTTCATTTTCTCATGCCCTCAAATACAGTTGATTTATATTTTCTATTTTCATCATCTAAGAATTTAAAGATTCCTGTATCTATCCCCAGCGACTTCGACAAATGTATAAATGCTCTAACATCCTTGGGTAAGCATGCACCGGCATATCCTCTGAAGTTTTCGTTACAATCTATGTAAACATCGTTTATGTGATCTCTTGTCACGATTGCCCCCTTAACATTGTTGTAGTCAACATCCATGGCTACACAGACCTCATAAAAGTTGTTAGCCAGAGTGATTAAAGTGGCATTATATATATTATTATAGTACTTTACAAACTCTGCTTCAGTTGGCGTTAAGAACACGAAATCTCTAGGGTATTTTCCATGAATCTTTTTAATAAAATTACATATTTCTGTAGATTCTGACCCAATGATACACACGTCATGGTTTTGTGTAAAATCAGCAATTGCGCATCGTTCTCTTAAAAATTCAGGAACAAAGCATATCTTATTATTATCATACTTTTCTTGTAATTTTTTTGTAGTAGAAGGGGTGATTGTTGATTTAATAGCGATAATCCCTTCGTATTTCATTTCGTTTAAATCTTTAACTACACTTTCTACGATACTAGTGTCGCAACCAAAATCCTCTTGGGATGGAGTTGGAACGCAAACAAAGCAAATTTCTGTACCTGCTACAATGTCTATTGTAGTGTCGAACCTTGTGTCGTGTGCGAAAACTTTATGGCCCAACTTTTCCATTCCATACTTTGTAGCTTCGCCTATTACACCTATTCCAACTATGCCAATTTTACTAATCACTATTCACCTCTTTGGTTTTTAAAAAATTCATCAAAAGAGCCAACAATTCTCTCAATTTGATTACTATTGATGAAAGGGTGGCAGCCAATAAAAAAAGCATTTTTCAATACAAGCTTGGTATTAGGCATGTCATGAAAGGTTTTACACTCAGTATCTCTGTAGGCAGGTTGGATTGACAAGTCTCCACCCATGAACGCTCTCGTCTCGATGCCGCTCTTCTCCAGGTGATTAACCAAATCCTTTCTAGAAAAATTGCTCTTCTCTCTCAGCACAATGGGGTATCCGTAGAAAGAATGATAACATCTGTCTGGTGTTTTTGGCAATATTAAATATTCTTCATACTCTTTAAGCTTATCTGTGTATAGCTTCGCGATTGCGACTCTTTTGCTATTAAAATTGTTAAGCTTTTTTAACTGTTCTATACCCAAAGAAGCAGCTATGTCTGTCATCCTTAGGTTGTACCCAACGTTTGTAAAGACATATCTTTCATCATAATCTTCCAGTGCTTCATCGGTATAATAAAACCTAGGCTGATTTGGTTCATACTTTATTAACCTTCCAAACTCACGGACAGATCTTAAGTTATCATAAAGATCTTCATCATCAGTCATGATCATTCCACCTTCACCAGTGGTCATGTTGTGCGCAACAAAAAAGCTAAATGTAGATAACAGACCAAAGCTACCAACTATTTTTCCATCTATAGACGCACCATGTGCTTCACAACAGTCTTCCAAAACAGGGATTCCATATTGTTCAGATATTGACATGATCTCACCCATCTTGGCTGGGCATCCTAAAGAATGGACAATCATAATAAGCTTTGTCTTTTCATTGATCGAATCACGAATTGATTCTGGACATATGTTGTATGTGTCCATCTCAACGTCTACAAAAACAGGTACCAAGCCCGTCTGTAGGATCGGCGAAATAACTGTCGTGAACGTGGAAGAGGGTACAATAACCTCATCGCCAACCGATATATATCCAGACTGTATCAAGGCAGTGAGTGCCAATAAGTTAGCCGAACTACCAGAGTTACATGCTACACCAAATTTAGTTCCGATATAATTTGCATATTCGCTTTCAAATCTTCTAACCTTGGGACCTTGAGAGATCCAGACATCCAAAAGAGAATCTAAAGCGGAGTTAACTTCACGATGGTCAAAACAAGGATAGGCAACGCCTATTTTTTCTTCATTGTATTCAGTCTTCATCTTAAAATATTCTTCTACTTTTTCAAATATTTGTTTTTTTATATCTTCCACTTAGTTCTCCAACATTTTTTCAAGCATGTCTTCTAATATACGATCTCTTTTTAGTTTACTAAACTTTTCTTGAGATTGTGTCAAATTGTTTCTTTTTATAACATCCATATTACCAACATCTTCCACAAGTCCAATAATTTTTTGCTTTATTGATTGTAATAATGTTTCGTTTGGTTGATCTAAAAATAATGAATATTTCTCTTTCAATACTCCGTCCTCGACATAAGTCGATTTTTCTTGACCCAAACACTGGAACTCTTCATCGATGAATTCATCAAAACCCCAACCATTTGACCCAAGAACAATATTTCCATAACACAGAGCCCTCACTACAGACATTGAATGTATTCTACAAGCAGGTATCATAAAAATATCTGTTTCTTTTAGTATACCATGAATTGTATCGTCTGTCAACATATTTCTTCCATGTTTAACCATATTTGGCTTAAAAATATTAACATTGTCACATTCCTGAAACCAATTGAAAAGTTTTTCGTCCAACTTCACCTCTCCAGTTAGGTTTAGGTATATGTTGGTGTAGCCAGATTCATACAATTCTTTAAAGGCTAACAAGCATTCCATGCCCCCTCTCAAGGGAAAATTATTCTTCTGGCCTCCGAAAGAATTTGTGAAGGTCATCACTATCCGTTGGTTATCCGTTGGCTTAATATCTTTTATAGGGCTATCATAAGCTAATGGCAAATAGAACAATTTTTTATCAATCTCTTTATTGTTACCAAACATTGTTGATATGGATTCCAATGTTTGTTTCATATGACAGACAACTCCTCTAAAGTTTTTATTTTCAAAGGCCATTCTGTACTGGTCTAACAAGCGGAATGATTTGTAGTCAAATTGATAATTACTACCATTATGTATGTGTGGAAAAAACAATGTGATGTAATCCTCTATTACAATACAGTGGGGCATCGGTATTTGTTTGTAATATGTAGGTATCATTGTTAGAGGTGAACTAAAATCATTTTCAACGAAAGAATATTTTTCCATCGTACCTTCAAGTATCGATTTGTACAAAGGGTGTTCTGCTATCAGGGGGTGTACAGCTAATTGAGAAGCGTAATTTATTTTTTGTTTGTTTGACATTAGATATATCCTTTGTGACCTGTATGAAATCGTTGCACCAAAGCAGCGAATGCTTTTTCATCTGAGTTATTGTGATGATTATAGCTGGGGGCATCATCAGGGATATGAATTGTCGTATTCCAAACTTCAACCATTGTCTCGTCAAACATCTGAGTCATCCAATATCCAAGCCAATTATCAGCATAATGATTCTTAAACCATGGATGGAACATATGTCCGTCCATATATGTCATAATTGATTCTTTAGCAATAATTGGATAGCGATAAACACCATATTTAGGATAACCCCTTGGGCAGAATGATCCAAGACCATTGTCGCTACCTACGCATAAAATTTTCATATTACGCCTATTGTAAACATATGATTCCAACAAGTCTATTGCTGTCCATATCTGGTCATCAAAAAAACAATCATCTACAGAATAAACAAGGTACTTTCCTTTCGCGTGTTCTACCAATGAATTGTAGGCACCGACCAATCCATCATTAAACTCATCTTCTTTTACCCATCGCACATTTTCCCCTGAGATTTCATGCTCACTGGTGACCAATATCTCATATGTATATTTAGAACCTTTTGCGATCTCATTGATATTCGCAATAGATTTATTCGCATATAGCTCTGGTGGTCGATCCCTCGTTGCACTACCCATTACAAATGTTACGTCAAATTCTTCACTCATCTTTTCTCCTTTAAAGTTTTAGATTTTTTATCCCTTTCGGATATAATTGGAATTAGACCCTCGAGTGGCCAGTTAATTCTTAGCTCTTCATCGTTCCACCGTACTGAGAATTGCTTCTCTGGTTTTACGTAGGACTCAGACCATTTATAATAAAACAAACAGTCATCGGTTAAACAATAGTGTCCATTTAAAAAATTCTTAGGAACAAAAATAGCGAAGTTACTATCTTCACTAATTTCAATTTCAATCTTTTCTAAATATTGTTCACTCTCTTTATCATAATTTACTATGGCCAGATGTATCTTGCCTTTCAGGCAATATATCAGCTTATCGTTAATCGAATCGCCGTGTAACCCTCTTAAAACATTTTTTTTTGATTTTGACAACTTGTCTACTTTAAAAGTTGAAAATTGCTCAATATCGAACAAGTTCACAATCACCCCTCTTTCGTCAGAAAAGTTTTCTAAAAAAACCTTGTAAACACCCTTTAGGGACAACTCTTCTTTTTTAAAAACCATCTTCATACATATCTTCCGGAATTTGCTTCGTAGTCTTTCATTAATCGTCGAAATTCTTTTTCATCATAATCGTCATGTATTTTTTCACAAGAATTGTTGAAAGTAATCATATCATATTTATTAATTTCAATTGTTGGCTGTCCTTGTCTGCTCATCCAATATCCAAGCCAATTATCGGGATAGTGATGCTTGAAGGATGGGTGATAAATGTATCCACCTAAGTGCTTCTCTACCGTTTCTCTATCAAACACTGGGTATCTTGCTATGATGCCACCACAATTAGTATAATCAGGTAGTTCACAAGGACCATGCTTGTTGGTAGGCAAACAAGCAATCTTTAGTTTTTTATTTTCAAACAGTCTAGATTTAAGAACCTCTATCATCAATACACAATCCTTATCAAAGTAGTGATCGTCTGAGCATAAAAAGATGTAATCGCCAGTCGAAGAGTTGTAGCCCATATTGTATGCCCCAACACAACCATTATTAACACCCTCTTCTTGTACGTGTAGTACATTCTCTCCAACAATTTTATTAGGGCTAACAACGATTATCTCATGAGTTTTGCCAAAGAAGTTCAACGAATTAATGTTATCTACAACTTTTTTTGAAAATTTATTGAAATCGCGGTTTGTTGGCAGAATAAAGCTTATATCTTTTTTATTTTTCATTTGATTTCCTATGAGCCTTGATCAGTTTATCAGAAATTATATTTAGATACAAGTTTTTTGCTTGCTGTGCAACCAAATCATAGTAATATGTATTTGAGGGGTTTTTAGAACCGTCCATTTCCATATTATTATACGAGTCACCGAATCCAGATGTTCCATCTTGTGGGTTGCGGCTGAAGAAATTGGGTACTGTCTTCCACAAATCAATTCCATAGTTTTCATATACTAAAATATGTAAAAGTGTTTTCCAATTATCTCCATTACATTGCCATCCATAATTTTGTAGAACCTCGATACACCTGGTGGAGAAACAAGGTAGGCTAACGCCTTCGTTGTGCTTCCAGACGGCCATCACTGCGGGATCTCTCCAGCATCCTCTGTAGAGCTCAACTCGAGGCCTACGAGGGCCAACAAAACAGTATTCGTCTTTTATTGAAAGTATTTCTTCGACGAATCCTTTTCGAACAAATGTAAAATCGTCAGCACATAGCAAAACAAAGGTAGAGTCCCTATTTCTTTGTGAAAAAAGGTAGAAATGATCCAAATGAAAACTATGTCGACCCTCTCCTCTGTTCCAAGCAAATGTCTTCACTTCAAATGGAAATTTATTAAAATATTCTTGAGGTGGACGCAAGTTATCATCATTGTCATACTTAATCAGTACCTCGCAGTTTTCCCTATTGCCACCACATTCCTGCAAGCTTGATAGTAACTGATCCATGTTGCTGTCTTTGTTATCTTTAACTCTAGATGTCAAAATCAATGTTAACATTATCTACTTCCCTTCCAAATTTTTTTATTTATTTTATCATAATCAAAATACTCTTTCTTTAGAAAGAGGTTATCTTTTAGGAATACTTTTAAATCATCGTTTCGACAATAGCCTTCGGAATCAAAACAGTCTGGATTGTGTACCTTTATACCTCTTAACTCTTCGTATCCAAACCCAGCGGCAGTGCCTTCTGGTTTCTCTATAATCTCTTTCATAGAATTTGGAGGAAAAACATCATCCCATGTTCCAGGCGGTGCTCGGAATCCAGAAGAGTGGCCGTCCAACCCGTCGCCATCATTCGGCTTACCATCGGGTACAGTGAAGGCATGGTGTACGCGTACTTCTGAGGATATTACCCATTTTTTCTTAATAGCAGCATTGATAAATGAAAACACCGATTCCGTACAATATGATCTAAAAATGTCAGGCATTACGTTTCCATAATACTCATATATTTCATTAGAAAATATTTGACAGTGAAGATTACAGGCTCGGCCTATTGGGACAATCATATCTTCTTGTAGAACTGGTCTTGAGTACTCATCGAGTCCAAACCAAACCCAGCCGAAATCATTGTCAACCTGTGCGGATGTCATTCCATAGTTATCGGATTCATATAGAGAAATTAATTTAGAGAGCTGGTCTTTCTTAGTAAATTTAATTCCGGAATCTAAATATAAAAAACCTTCAAAATCGCCAAACTCCTTTGTGGCCTCTCTGATTGTGTCGTTAAAAGTTATATTTACCGGCAATACATCGTCGATGCTATTGACAAAGTCAACGTTACAGTGTTCTAAAATCTTTTCAATTTGGTAATCAGGGTTTTTACAGCAAGATATGGCTAAGACATAGTCGTCGTAATCTTGTTGTAAAATGGTATTAATGGCATTCACATAATAGCTACTATTATCCTTTCCAGATATTCCGCAAGTATTATATACTATGAGATATTTTTTACCATTATTTTTCATTATAAAAATCTCCCCATTCGACCAAAACAGTACTTCTACCGTCGGTTCTATTGTATGCCTTCTGATATCCGGGCAATATATCTTCCGGTTCTCTAAGCCTAATAATTTCAATTGTATCTAACATCTGTTCAAAACCATCGGTAAAATCACCAACGTGTTGAATTTGTGGATTTAATGGTCGCACTGATCCAACTCCAACTCTAATAATTGCTTTTGGTGCATATTCACCATCTGTATAGATTGAATATTTGTCTAAATGATTAACTAATTGATTTGCCGCAAGTATTAAAAAATTCCAACGAGGATAAAGACTAACTGGTACTTTACCGCCGATGGCCAAGCCATTGGTGATACCCATTTGCATCTCTTCGTTGACAGGCATTTCTAGCAATTTTTTCCTAGGTACGTTCACTAAGGTATTTGTCATTGCAGTGCCTTTGTATTCTACAGCTTGACCTAAAAACATAGTGTCCTGCTGCTCTCCTAACCAAGTCATCGCCCTTGTTAGTTCATCAAAATATTTTCCCATTGTATCTCCTAAAATTGTACTCTGACACCAGCTCCGGCGTGTGGGTACTTATCCAAACTATATTTATAGTATGTTACATAATCGTCATTCACGCCTTCATAGGTCATTTTTTCCATTGCCCATGTGGCTTTTGTATCAGTACAAACAGATTTTCCATTATCCTCAATAATAAAGTGAATAGGCAGCTCATGATTTCTAGCATACTTAATACACTCATGGGCAGATCCAGTTTCAGAAGTCATCTCTCCCATGAAGCAATAAACTCTATTGGTACCACCATCTCTCTTGATACCAAGAGCGAGACCCACAGCTACAGATAGCTGTCCTGTGACGATGCCGGAACACAAAACCCTGTATTCATTAAAAGCAAGTGATATGGATTTTCCTTCCAAGATAGAATCTTTCAGTAATTGCTTAGGAACCCCTTTTAGTAAACACTGATAGTGGCTTCTCCAAGAACAAAGAACCCAATCTTCTTTACCAATATTATTCTTACGAAAAACATCAATTATCTGCTCTTCATTGCCATTATATAAATGTACGGGGGCTTTAACCATAGCATTGTTAAAACAGTCTGCTATCTCATTTTCAAATTCAATCAACTCTTCTTTGCTTAGCACTTTAATCTCCTAAAAGTTTTCTTTTCAGTTTATATTGACACATCTGCACCATCTTATCGCGTGTTTCTTGGCCAAATTTTTTCTCTACCATATCCAAGTATTTTGGATCCTCGTGATAATCCAAAAAAGCAAAGTCTCTAAATTTAACAACTTCAGATGCTGGGATATGGTTTGTGTCAAGAGGTCGCATTTCATAAGAGTGTTGAGAATATCCAACGTAGCAATCTGGTAGGCCCCAATTGTTTTTTATGGCATCTAGATATAGTTTGGAGCCAGGATAGGCCATTGAGCAATAGAAGTTTGAGAATTCACAATTAAGATCTTTTGCTAGATCAAGTGTTTCCTGCATGGTCTCAACATTATCTTCGGGAAGACCAAAAATGTAGTTTCCAATCACACTGATGCCAGCGTCTTGAATTTGCTTAACTATTCCATTAATATTTACTTCTGTAAACCTGCCTTTGACGACATCTTTTCTCACAGTAAGATTTCCAGATTCGATACCTAAAGCTAACCACTTAACTCCAGCCTTTTGAAGAGTTTCAAGATACTTTTCTTTTACAGTATCTATTCTCGCATAGGCCCATATATTAAAATCGTAACCTCTTTCAATGATCAGTTCGCACAATCTCATAAAATGATTTTGCTTTAAAACAAACATCTCGTCAGCGATTTTGACATTCTTAATTCCCATTTCATGTATTTTATCAAACTCTGTGATCATGAACTCTGGGTCCCAAAATCTAAACTTATTTCTACCGTAATCCCAATTTTCAACATTGTTGTTCCCGAAGGGGGCATTGATACAGCAAAAACTACACCTAAATGGGCATCCAAGACTAGTGTACAAAGATGCAAATGGTCCAACAATATTATCGTTGGTCATTGCATGCCAATTTGAGGTCCTGTACTTATCCATTGGTAACAAGTCCCAAGCCATACCGGGTAATTCAGTGTTTAATTCATCTTGAGTTATTAATGGCGCTGGCTTGGTGAATCTAATTTTTCCAGATTCTCTATACCATAGCCCTGGAACTTTTTTAAGCTGATCAACGTCTAACATGTCTGTCGTTTGCAGTAGAGATCTTATTGTATGTGGTCCTTCGCCTTGACAAACAAAGTCAGTTCTCTCTTCTTGCATTGTCTTCCTAGAGACGGCTGAGGGATAGAGCCCTGTTAGTAGCACTTTACATTCTGGATCATTGTCTTTTAATATATCCAAACATTCATGTACGCCTTGCATGTTCTGGGTAGATGCTGATGGTTGTTGCCCATAGACAACGAAGACAATCAGTCTTGAGTCATAGCTTTGTATTTTTTCTGCGCTCTCTCTTGGGGATAAATTCTCTGCTTCACAATCTAATATTGCGACTTTGTGCCAATCGGCAGCCCTCATGCTATTAGCCAATAGAGCAGCCCATATAGGAGGCTCAATGGCAGACAGGGTCTTGCTCAAATCTTGATAAACTTTTTTTGAAGCATTTGGGTGTACGAAGAGTACATCTAAAGAATGTTGATTGGGCACTTGTTTTTCCTCTAATAGTTTGCGAACCATGGAGATTCAATGATTCCATATGCTTTAATCAATTGTTGAATACCATCATCTAGACTGTTTTCGCAATGAAATCCTTTTTTGTATATCTTTTCACTGCTAACTTCATAATCTCTAATATCAGGGTCAGTATTTATCTCTGCTTTGATAATTTCCAAAGGTATGTGTTGTTTGATCTTTTGTGCCAACTGTAGTTTATTCATATTTATACTATCGTTACCAACATTATATGTCTCATTTTTACAATGATCCCAATTATCAACAACAAACTTAAAAGATCGACATGCGTCTTGAATGTGGAGATAGTTTCTCATGAACTCGCATTCATATAAAACAAGAGATTTATCTCTCAACGCTCGAAGAACGAAATTATTGACCAAAAGGTCAGTTCTCATTCTAGACGCTGGTCCAAAAACTGTTGCAAACCTGAAAGTTACATGATTTTCAACTTCCCTATAGGCACTCTCGGCTTGTACCTTTGTAATTCCATATAATGAAACCGGATTAAGGGGTGACTTTTCCGTACAAACTCCCTCGTTAGTTCCATAGCCAGAGTTGGTACACGGATAGATTACAAGCTGATCCTGAGACTTATTATTTGCTATCCACTGGTTGACCTCGTAATTAATTTCTTTTGCTCCACGCGGATCCCTTTTACATAAAGGGAAGCCAACTAAAGCGGCTAATGGAATTATAATGTCCGCATCTTTCATGTGTTTATTTAAAAATGAAATATCTCTTACATCACCTTTCTCAAAATTAAATTTATCATCGACCGTATATCTGAGAAGAGAAGTTGAATCATACATTAGGCTGTCTAGACAAGTTACTTCATATCCATCTCTTAAGAAGTGACCAGTTAATTCACTTCCAATATATCCGGCACCACCGGTAATTAATACTTTTTTCATCTCTCGACTCTCCCTAAAATCCAATCCTTTAACATAATCCAGTCGCTCACTTTCGCCATCCAAGGATTTGAAAATGCTGCTGGCTTATTTTTTTCGAAAAAATAGTGACCACTCCAAGCAAATGGATAAACTACAAATGGAGACAAAAGCAGCAATGGCCACAATTTTGCCTTTACCACAAGTACAATAAAAGAAATGGTTGTAATTTGACCCAGTACATGGAGTCTTCTGGTCCATTTGTTTGTGTGTAGCGTTAAGTAATACGAATAGTATTCTTTAAGTGTCTTTGGTGGTGTCATTCCAACTAATCTCCCAATCTTTAAAATCTGCTGCTAGGCAGTCAATTTTATAATCCTTTCTGCCGCCGGCGGATTCTTGAATCTTATTTTTTGCAGTATTTCGGATACCGTTAAGACCGTGCGTAAGTTCTAAGTTGTTTCCATCTTTAATTCCTTTACGATAATTTGATTCATTATGCCAAATATGTAAATTCATTTGAGAAAGGACCACAACGGCTCTTATAACTTCACTATCTATTATAGCATCTTTTTCCTTGATCGTCAAGTCAATATCGTATAAAATATCAGAAATTTCTTGAGCATACTCTTTTTTGTGCTCAGTAATGAACACTTCTTTCAATTGCGCTATCGATAATCTATCAATAAGCTCCGACAATGTCGGCAAATATTTTCTTTTTTCCATTATCTTTTTCCTATAAATTGATCAAAATATGATTTAAATTTTTTAAAATTATTCCCAAAAACATGAGAATATTGATAAAATATTCTAGCCTCTTCTTTTCTTTGGGCTATGTCGTTTTGTTGTGACCGACCACCGGTCAAATATATTCCTACAGTTTTATTGACTTTTTTAAAAACACAACCGTTATTTACTGCTCTAAGCCACATTTCCCAATCGTCTGCATAGTCACAATTGACGGTGTCAAAAAACCCGCAGCGATCATGCAATGAGGCTTTATATAGAGGCATTGGGCCGGGTAAACACTTTATCATGTTCTCTTTAGAAAATTCAAAAGATGAGTTGTGTAAAAAAGTGTCCGAACTTGTTTCACTAAAATCGGCAACATATTCATTGGTTGCGATAACATCTCCGTATACCAGATCTACTTTGGAGACACTTATTTCTTTCAAGAGAGTTTCAATACCATCAGGGGACTTTAGATCATCCAAGAAAGACCAAGCTATATATTTTCCCGATGCTAACATTAAAGCAATATTTATACAAGGAGTGGGTTTTAGCTTATCTTCTAAGCGATGATAAATAATGTTATCATACTCTTTCATGTATCCAGCGATCACATCACTCTCTTTACCTTCAGAATTAGCATCCACAATGATAAGTTCACAATCAGAGAATATCGTCTGGTTGACTATGTTTTTCATGAATCCATCAAGAAACTTGCCGCCTTCACAGAAGGTGGTAATCATTGAAACTAATGGTCTTGTTTTTTTATCAGAACTGACAAGTAGTTCTTCGATGGTAGATAAGATATTCACCCTTTTTTCAATCATGTAATCTATTAATTCTTCGCCTTTCAACTTGAACCATTCTTCTTGAGCGGCGCCAACTAATCCATTTGTCAAGACTACGCAACCCATCATTCGAGCCTCCACAATAACACGAGATAAAGTCTCTGGTGTTTTTGGTAGGAAAACGAATTTTTTGTTAGACCCCAGTTTTTTTAAAAAATTAAAATAATTAGAATCTTGAATCAATTCATAGTCATATTTTTTATCATTACAATAAGATATTGAACCTGCTGTGTTTTTGTGGATGGTTACAGAATCCATTATAGAATACTTATCTCTCTTTGGTTCTTTGGCAATGGATCTCATTTTTTTTAAACTATCTAATGACCACAAGTTACCACCTAAGTTTATTACATTATCAATTTTTAAATTTGATACTAATATCTTCATGTGAAAGTCACTTTGACACAAGACGGCTTTAGCATGTTTGTAGAAAAAATAATTAACTAGACTGGTTGGTGGAGCAGTAAAGTTTTTGTGTACTGCTGGGTTTCTCTCTGAGACATATTTATGATCGTGTTCATATATTATATACTCATAATCATAAAGCTGTTCTCTGAGGTGTGACTTCAATCCTAAAAAGTTTGAAATTATAAAGAAAGAATTTTTATTTTTTTCTAAGAATTTTTGATCAACAAGGTAAGATTGTGTTTTTTCTACATTATAGTTTTTACCCCTTAACATAGCAATCAACTCTTCATTGTTCAACTCTCCACCACCAGCTATCTGTTCAGCGAAGCAATCAGCTATAAAGATTATTTTTCTACTCATACTCTTTTATTATATCCTCAATATCTGTTAACCAAGAATCTTCATTTGAATATGACGCAAACTGTTCAACAAAGTTTTTAAACAAAACTTCGTCTCGAAAATGTGTATCAATTTTATCTTGCAAGTCTACTGCTATTTTTAAAAACTTATTATACTCTTTATACATTTGCCTCAAGCTCATTTTGTACGAACCTTGATCGGCATATGCCCACATTGATTCTTTCTGTATAACACCATCCCAAACTGCTGATTGTTGTACGGGTGCCAGTTCATGCTTTACTTTTAAAAAATAGTCTTTGTTGTTGTGACTTAAAAAATCCATTTGACCAGACCAACCGACAGCGATGATCGGAAGAGCAGATCTTGCTGCTTCAAAAAGTGGCAGTCCGAAACCTTCTCCGTGAGAAATATTGATCATCGCTTTAATCTTATCGTGCTCATAGAGGGTTCTCATTTGCCCCTCAGAGAGGTCTCCATGTAACAGAGACACAGAACACTTCCTCTCAGGATAAGAGGATAGAATAGAGCTCAGTGCCGCTTCTATATGCTCTTTATCTATTCTAGAATTTGACCTTAGATTACTCTTTAAAACTAATCCAACCTCTTGATCAACAAATTCTTCTACAAACCATTGGATGGTTCTTTCTAGATTCTTGCGTGGACCCATTTGGGATACACATAAGAAGTTAAAATCGTGCCTTGGTTCAAAGCCAACAATATCTTCTGCTTCTGCTGGGAGAGGGGTGTTTTCCCAGACCACTTCTACATCGGTAGTTAGTCTATATGGGAATGTTTCTCCTGTTTGTTGATTTTGTGCCTGAGCTACAGTTTTGACATATGAATCTTTAGCATGTTGAGAAACAACTAAAATTTTATCCATGTCATTACCCTTTTGAAGCCACTGTGGAGCAACTTGTGTCGTTTCAATACCGGCAGTGTATCCAATGTTGACGGGACACAATTTTTCAAATTCATTTGGTATCGTTATCTGGAGGGAGATATCTGGAATAAGTTGTTGCTTCTGTAATAAAATTTGAGTTTCCAGAATTCTTCTGTCCATCCAGATTCTCATTTCGTCTTCTTTCCAAATCCAACCGGTTTGACCCCAATTGGTTGGTTGTATGTAGATTTCAAAAAGATCCTCTCGAGACCTTAATGCTCTTAGGGCGAACCTAGATTGTTCTCCATAGCCAGACTGAGAAAGCACAGGGCCTCTCACAAAAATTTTCTTTTTCATT
>Ga0209535_1001126_pt1 | contig 18354 bp, 27 predicted proteins | sample LinPmetageLP28_FD_184041 | JGI IMG/M metagenome (GOLD analysis project Ga0209535, IMG submission 184041) | Marine viral communities from the Pacific Ocean - LP-28 (SPAdes) (version 2) | ecosystem: Environmental > Aquatic > Marine > Oceanic | place: Pacific Ocean | collected 2009-08-22
AAATGTCAAAAATATTAAAAAAAGGCTTGACTTTGGGTACCCAAGGTGCTATAATAGTTGTATAAATTAAATCAAAGGAAAAAAATATGTCATTAGATCAAATCAAAAAAGCAATTCGTAACGGTGAGTTCGACTTGGATGAGTTAAATTCAATCAATGCATTTGTCAATAGTGTGAAAGTATCACAGGCAAAATCAACGATTGGTATCGGCGACAAAGTATACGTAGTCCAAAAGACTAAACGTACTTTAGGTGAGGTCGTTAAAGTGAACATTAAGAAGGCGATTGTAAACATGCCACAAGGCAGATACAATGTCCCTCTTTCAATGCTTGAAAAAGCATAACAAAATTATGGCACATATGTGCCATGGTAGTGCAATGGGAGTTGCACTTTAATCAATGGTTATTAAACTTAGTTATATTGGAGAAAATTATGACAACTAAAACCTTTACTATCTGTGGCATTACGCAACATGATAACAACCCAGCAAAGATTCGTTGGTCAAATGATCTTATTCGTAGGATTAAACAGTTCACAAAAAGTCATCCTGAAGGCAGGTGCGACTTTGTTGAATTGCCTAACGAAATGAGTAAACTTGAAGCATTAGAATTTTTGCAAACACATGATACTTTTCAATCGCCAGAAGATCAGGCTATTATTTCAGATGCAATCTGTGATCGTAGCAAGGCTCCTAAAAGCGGTGCAATTGTAACCATGTCACTCGATGCTATCCGTGAACGCGGTAAGCAACAACAAGTAGATGCTGATGTATTAGAATCAGTGTTGGATGCGGTAGTCGAGTAATCAAGTAGTCTGATTTTTCCGGATGCCGGGGGTTTGTACAGACAGTAAACAACAAAGCCACAATTTGCAGACAGACTTTGCTAGTATTTTAAGCTGTCTTTAAACAAATCAAACTAGCACTTATTAAAAAGGGCTTTCGGGCTCTTTTTTATTGGGTAAAATTTATGTTGTTGGTGCGGCGGTTTTATATGGGTGACTTACTGGTAAGTTACCTTGTAGTCCCCATTTCCATGCTATGTAACCTTCTGCTTTTTCTACGTTAGAAATATCAGTACCACCTGTGCCTGTAGGTCCTGCTACCCAAAAGAATTCAGCGGCTTTACCTGCTAATTCAACAGAGGATCTGTTACGCATTAATCTAAAGTCTGCTACAGAACTCATAGAGGTACTATATGGATCACCTGCTGAGGCTTGAGAACCGTTTATTCTACCAAAGATTTCATTACCTGTTTTATTAAATGATGTACTAACTATAGTCCAAGTGTTTTGCGAAACGGATACTGTAAAGTCTTGTTTTGCTTTACCAAATGAAATTTGATTAGATCCATCATAATCAATTTCGCCAGGCCAACCGTTACTAGAATCACTACTGCTGATTGCATAAGTTCTTCCTGCATCAGCACTCCAAAAACTATCTCTTGTACTAGTAGTACTTGCCCATTGAAAAATGCCTACTGCATAATGATTTCCACTATCTGCATAAGGACCAGTTCCAGTACTAGTAAGATTTTCATTACCGTCAAAAGTTGCTGTAGCCAGACTGTTTAGTGTTGTGCCAGTAGTTGGAGTGCCGTCAACAGTTATTGTAAAGTTACTTGCTTTATCTGTTACGGCTGTGATTGTGCTTCCTGCTGTAGTGTATGATGTTGGATCACTGAAGTCAACCCAGACATCTGCTCCAAGATTTGTGGGAGATAATAATTCGGTTTCAGCACTATGCCAAGACATTTGCGCCATCATCATTGCGCCTGCCATTAACTGACTCCTGTGCCGCTAATAAACCATGTATCAGTATCAACTTTCATTAATGTCGCAACTCCATATGTTGAAAGCACTCTGTTACCTGCAGTTGAATTACCTGCATGATATAAAGTTACGCCAGAGATAGCATTAACTAGAATGTTACCTGCGGCTTGCTCAACGATACTGATTGCTGTTCCTGTTGGGAATGCAACAGTTGCGTTTGTTGGAATTGATAATGTGATATTTCCTGCTGTTGTTGATCTGAAATGTTTACCTGAATCTTCAAGTGCGATTGTATCATTTCCTGATAATACGACTGGGGGAATTTCTTTATATCCTATTGCAAATCCGTTTGTATTTGCGTTAATGTTTCCACCTGAAATGTTTCCTGTTACATCTAATGTTGCTAAAGTACCGAGACTAGTAATGTTAGGCTGTGCGGCTGTTGTTACAGTACCCGCTGTTGTAGCAGTAGTTGCTGTAACTGGTCCCCATGAACCTGTACCGTCTAAGTAATTTGCTGTGTTACCGTCTAAGTTAACTGTTGCAATATTACCTGCACCAGATACGTTTGCGATAGCAACACTATTAGCAACTGCGGCAAATCCAACTTCACCTGTTACATTAGCACCGACTACGTTAGAAATGCTTCCACCGTCACCTGCAAATACGCCTGCTGTTACTGTAATGTCGCCTGTGTTTGCTGTCAAGCCTACTGATACGATTGTATCATTAACATTTAGTGCTGATAAAGTACCAACAGAACCGATATTTGGTTGTGCTGAGTTTATAACTTCTTGTGCAAGTACTGCGTTATTGACTGTACCACTAATGTTGCCTGCGACTACATTTGATATGCCACCACCGTCACCAGTAATAACGCCTGTAGTGACGCCTAACGCACCAGTCACTGTTAAACTTGTTAATGTGCCTGTAGATGTGATGTTTGGTTGAGCGGCAGTTGTTACAGTCTGTGCTGTTGTTGCTGAGATCGCGGCAAATGTCCCGTTACCATATAATACAGTTGATGCATCACCGTCGATGTTAATTGTTGAAATATTACCTAAAGTAGGTGTACCTGAAACATTTGCATAAGCAACTGCGTTTGCTGTTGCGGCAAAAGTAACTTCACCAGAGACATTTGCTCCGGCTACTGAGTTAGAAACTGCTGAGAATCCGACTTCACCACTTACATTAGCACCTGCTACTGCATTTGCTGTAGCGGCGTTTGTGACTTCTCCAGATACATTAGCACCAGCAACTGCGTTAGCAGTAGCCGCGAATGATACTTCTCCAGAAACGTTGGCACCTGTAATGTTTGATAATTGATATCCGTCACCTGTTAATGCTGGTGATGAGGCTGCCGCAAATACTCCATTACCGTATAATACGTTTGATGCTGATCCATCAATATTAATTGAGGCGATATTACCTGCACCACTTACGTTTGCAAGTGTGACTGAATTTGCAACTGCGGCGAAGCCAACTTCACCAGATACATTTGCACCAGCAACTGCATTAGCAGTACCTGCAAATGTTGCTAAGTTTATTGTACCAGAAATATTTGCGGCTACGACATTAGATATGCCTCCACCGTCACCAGTGATTAAACCAGTTGTTGTAATTGTGTTTGAACCAAATGCGTTTAATAGAGTAACAACATTTGAATCACCGTATGCAGTATCTGCATCTGCGGCAAATGTTCCGTCTCCTCTGAGAACATTAGAAACATTACCGTCTATATTAATTGTTGAGATATTACCTAGTGTTGGTGTACCAGTTACATTAGCATAAACAACGTTTGATATTCCGCCTGCATCACCTGTGATAATGCCTGTTGCATTTAATGTTCCAGTTACATTAACACCTGTACTTGTTGCGATCAATACGTCTGCTGTTCCACCAACTCCTACAGTTACGTTACCATCTGTTGTGGGGATATCAACATTAGATGTTCCGTCTGTAATACTTGTTGCGGCTCCAGCTGGAACGTTTGTTAAGTTTGCTCCGTCTCCTGATACATATGTAAATACACCAGCAGTACCATTTACGTTGCCTGCATCTACATTTCCTGTAACAGTTACTGCTGTCAGACTTCCCACAGATGTAATTGCAGGTTGTGCCGCATTAGAAACTGTCTCTGCGTTAGTAGCCTGAGCCGCTTTTGCAAAATAGCTTCCGCCTGCACCATTAAGTATCAGATTTCCTACAAGTTGTAGGTTTCCTTTCTTAGTTTCTGGTGTCCCATTCATGTCTACAACGGCTAATAAGTCGTTGTAAGTCACGTTTGCACTTGTGATATCTGTAAGTGCTGTTATTTTAATATTTGTTGCCATGTTCTATTATCCCCTAATAGTTATATTTATCTATTACCGATCTAAACAGCACTATCATCACTGACATAGGACCAACGTGTGTTTGTTGTGTCATAATATGCCATTTTACCACCTGGCGTACTATCACTAATTGCAATTAATTGTCCAACTACGCCTGTTCCTGGCTTAGTTGCTACTGTATAAACGGGTACTGTATTGAACTCAACACCGATACTTCCTATAGATGTAATAGGACTGCTTGTAACAGTCAATGTACTACTTGTAACTCCTACACTTTCTACTGTGCCTGATCCAGCAGTACTGGTTACTGTGATATTTCCGTTACTTGAGTTTAGTGATATATTATCTCCAGCAGTTAATCTAGTAACACCAGTGTTAGTAACTATAATACTACCAGCAGTCGTAATTGGACCGCCTGATACTGAAACGCCAGTTCCAGCAGTTAAGTTAACACTAGTAACAGTTCCTGAAACTATATTGTTTGATGCTGAAGTTATTTTACCATAAGCATCAATTGCAACTGTTGGGTTGGTATAAGTTCCTGCTGTAACGCCTGAAGTGGCTAAAGTTAATGTAACATTACCAGCATATCCTCCGCCCGCAAGTCCTGTGCCAGCAATTACGCCTGTAATCGAAGATCCATTTCCACCAGCAACAGCATCAATAGTGATAGCGCCGTTTGCTACTTCTGTTAAACTAATGTTATTACCAGCAACTAGATTAGCACTGATAACTGAGTTAGAAATAGCAATGCCATTACCAGCAGTAAAACTACTTGCGTTTGCAAATAGTGTTGTGAAATTGGTATTTGTTTTTGTGAAAGCGGTATATAAAGAGTCACTGCCTGTTGGTTCATTCGGCAGTCCTATATTAATACTTTGTTGTCCTGGTATAGCCATGTTTTTAGTTCCTTATCCTGTATTTATCAATAAAGAACAAAGTTGACCTTTGACTTTAATTTAGTATGGAGCGAATGAACTACCGCAACCACATGTGGTTTGTGCTAGGGGATTACTGATAGAAAACCTCGACCCATTCAAATCATTCTTAAAGTCTACTTTAGCATTTTCTAAATATTGCATAGACAATGCATCAACTAATACATTTGTTGCTCCGGCTGGAACTTCAAAGTCATCATCATTCTGTCCTTCTTCCATAGAAAATCCATACTGAAAACCAGAGCATCCTCCACCTGTCACATACATACGCAACCGAGTTTCAGGTGTCTCGTCTTCTAATACTTCTTTGATTTTTACTTGTGCGTCTTCAGTTATAGTAATCATTTTCTTATTGAGTGTCCCCATCGTGTGGAAATTACATTCCAGTTAATAATCTTCCATGTTTCTTTAAGATATTTCTTTTTATCAGACCCATAGTCACATATAAATGCATGTTCCCACCAGTCGATCAATAGTAATATATCATCTCGTACTTCATGGTTCTCAATTGTTTTGATAACACCAGAGTGAGATAAGTATGCCCAACCTGATCCTTGAATTTGCATCGCAGTTACTTCAAATTCTTTTTGAAATTCTACAAAACTACCAAAATGTTTATTGATAAAGTTTGCTATTGGTCCATTAGGGATATTGTTTGTTCTTACTTGTCTGAATTGAGGGAAATAAACATTATGCAAGAAAGCACCTGCATAATTAAACTCAGGATCTCCTTCATCTGCGTTATAACGTTTTGCGTAACCTTTTGCTAACTTGTCATAATGCAAATCTAATGTATCTTTGCTCATCACAGGCTTTACTTGCTTTGCTTCAAAGTTAAGAGGTATAATTTCTATATCACTTGGTCTTGGTTTCGGCTTTTTTGCTTCAGTTATAACTTGTTTATACTGTCTCATATGTGTATTTATCTAATATTGAGATGCTCTATAATCTTTTTAGCAGTATTTGTATGAGATATAGGACCATAGTGATGCCCGTCAGTTCCTACATCTTCTTTCTCATGCCATAGTGTGTATGGATTGTTGCCTATTATTTCTAATGATGAACATCGAATATCGATAACTGGAGAAGGTGAAATTGAGTGAATTAATTTATAAACTAATTCTTCTTTAACTACTAATGGGTATTCAGCAGTCACAATAAATTTTGATATTACATCGTCCCAAGGACCTACTGGGCATAGATTTTTTTGCCTAGGTATTTTACACATATATCTGCTATGGGGAGGCCATTCACAGAAAACATATTTAGGTGGTTTATCATGTAACAGAAACCACATAAGTAAGTTATGTTCTACTGCATCAATTCCGCCACCGCCTACACTTAAGTTGTAGTAATCACAGTCTAATTCTTTAGCAACTTGATCAGGATATGCGTCCTCGATAGTAACGCCTACGCCTTCAGTGTGACTACATCCTGCGAACAAAACATAGTTATCTAAGTCTACATCTTCAATTTCTTTGCATCGATGGCCATGTGAATTATACTCTGGGTCTTCCCCAAAGGCTTTTGCTTGAATAAACTGATCTGTTTGTAATGTCATACAGATATAGCCCTCTGACGATCTCTGATGTCTTTTAAGAGACGTTCTGCGACTGCTTGATCATCTGCATGATCTATCTCAACGTTTGTTACCGTGTCGGATACTAGCACTGGAACGTCAGGCTTCTGCGTTGCAGTCCCTGGATGTAATATTTGATAAACTGGTATGTTTAGTTGATTTACAAGCATACTAAACATTTGCTGTCTGCCCAAGAAATACCCTGAAGTGTCTGCTAAATTTGATGCTTGTTGAATGTCATGTATCTTATCTTCGTAGTTAACGCCAAAAAATCTATTAGCCCAATCACATGAAACGTAGATCATTTTAGGTAAATTATGAGAGTACTTGTGTAGCCAAATCATTAAATTAAATTTAACTGCTTCTAGTCCACCATCGATGATACATGCATTGTAGTATCGATAACCAAGTTCTTGTGATAACATATGCGGCCAAGTTTCTTCAATTGGTTTATGCATATGCAACCCTGCATTATCTCCTACTACAAGAAAGTATTTTCTAAAGTCTAAGTTGGGACCTAATACATCAACTATCTCGTTACAACGATGATTTGATGAATTGAATGACGGGTCTGTGATTGCGTTTTTAAGAAACTCCATATTAGTTTCTTCTTATGATTCTTCCCTGTGATAGATCGTATGGAGAAATTTCTACTTGTACTTCATCTCCTAAAATGATTCTGATTTCAAATTTTCTCATCTTTCCTCCGATGTAAGCAACGAGAATATGTCCGTTTTCTAATTCTACTTTGAATCTAGCATTTGGTAAAACTTGAATTACTTTCCCGACTAGTATAATATGGTCTTCTTTACTCATTCGGCTTTCTTTAAAAAGATTTTACCATGTTCATCTACACCAATAGCCAGTTCAGTTTCTTCTGTCCAACCTAATGATTTAAGCATAGGCGCAGGTATAGGAATAATCAGATCACCGGATCCATCATTCGATTCTTGTGTGATAACTTCATACCGTGTTTTATCTGGGTCGTTATTAGCCATACAGATATTTAGTTAATGAGAGAAGAGGTCAAATAAATCTACCAGGCTCGACAAGACCAGTAACGTGCTTTCCATTTAGGTCCTGGATTGCTACAGTTATGTCTTGCTCTGAAAGACTTACGTCTTCCTGGTACATTCTTTTTAATTCTCATATTCTTGTCGCCAAAGTTAACTTTAACTACATTACCTTTTGCGTTCTTAACGTACACTTTTGATTTCTTAACATCGCCTTGCATTGGTTTGTTAAGTGTAACTTTGCGTCCTTGATATTCTGCTTCGTGTACTTCAACTTCAGGATCTTTGCCACTAACATTATCTTGCGCCATCTTCTCTGTATCATTGTAGTTGATACTACCGATTGGAGATTTAGATGCTTGATTAAAGTCGCCTGGATTAGGATTCTCATTTAAGTTTGCTAGTTTTCGCATCTCTGCTAATTCTTCATTAGATTCATTCATACTTTTACATCTACGAACATAGGCTTTATAAGCATCTTCTATATCTTCTTTTGAACGTTCATCTTTTTTACCAGTTTCGCCTTCACTTTCTGAACGCCAATCTGCAAAACTCAGTGGTCTACCGTCACTCATTACTGTACAGCCACCAACAGTCTTTGTGCCTTCACTGTATCTGTATCGTTTACCTTCAGCCATGCCCTCATCACCTACACCGTGTCCGTTTTCGAACCATGATGCTAATTCGGCTTGCATATTTGGATTACCTAATCCGCCTAATTCAGGGTCAAAGTATGTAAAGTTATCTGCTACAACTTTTTCTTCACCTTCTGGAGATGTGATAGTTAATGTCACACCACTTGTGCCATTGTTATATGTGCCACTGCCTGCGTCAATTGTATAAGTGTAGAAATCATCGCCTATTGGATTATCTTCTCCAGTAGGATCAAAAACAAAGCCTGCCCCATCTTGTTGATAGTCATCTCTGCCATCTTCAAGTATAATGTCATGCAGTTCCAAGAACTCAATAGTCTCATTATCTGCTTCTAAAACAATACCGTCTTCTGTAAAACCAACTACGCCTGTTTCAATAACAAAGTCTTCTGATAATTCTAAATCAACTGAATCATGTAAAAATACAACATTGTCATCGTCTTTGGCAAGCCCGTCGATAGTAGATAAAAGGTTTTTAATGTCACTCATAATATGTATGTTCCTAAAGTATATGTATATTTATGTCCTTTTGAAAGAATTCATTAAAATGTATATCATAACTCATTTGAATAAAAATTCTAGGTTGTAACTCGTCTATCACTCTGACATTATGATAATTGTTTACGTTGATTAATGTAGGATGTTCTTCACTGTATTGTGCTATTTGATTTGGTTTAGATTGAATTGGAATGCCCCTATTAGGAATGTTATCAACGTCATCATAAAAGTTAATAGGCTCCATACGATTATAGTAAACAGGAAGTGTAATACATGTTTTTCTATCTTCGTCTTTGTGAGTCGTATTCAGATACCATTTCTCATTGTACAGTTGAGAATCAGCCACTTGTATTACATAATTTTTAGGTTCTTCTCCTATTACGTCAGATATGTGCAATAGTAACTGTTGATAATATGCAGTAAAGAAGTTAAGATCAACATAGTTACGAGATTCCCATTTGTGACCAGATACGAATGTTACTTGTTTAGCCCATTCAGCACGTAAAACATCTAAATCAATGCTTACATCTTTAAGTTCTGCTATGTTATTTTTCATACCATGACATACCTATAAACATTCTTAATGGACATTCTTTAACTATTGGAGTCATCCAATGAGGGTGATGACGATTCCATAAAATAAAACTGTTTGGTTCTGGATTTTGTATTGTTGTTTCGGTTCCGTCCATTGACTCTACTTTGAATTGCCCACCCCAATCATTATCCCATTCAGAATGAGAAAAGATCATTGATGTAAAACAATTCTCAGCAGTTGCATTATGTATAATGCCGTCACTGTGTCTGTGCATCTGTGTTTCAGTATCGCCATATTGAAACCATACATTGCTTAGTTTGATATTTTTCCAACCTTCGTTGATCAAATAGTCTTTGACTTGTAACAATACTTTTTCAATGTCAGGTCCAAAAAATCCAACTGTCTCTTCCATAACATCATCGCCATTACAATAAAATCTAAATCTCATTGCTTGTTGTATTGACGTGTCTTTATTGTAAACGCCTTTGTCTGGATCAATTGCATCTGCGGATATGCTCATATCATTGAGTTCTGGTTTAGACATTTTATACAATTGTGTAGATTTCTGTGATAGTATGTCAAACAGTTCAGGTGATAAAAAGTTTTTCTCTTTAAATATCATGGTCTCTCTCCCATTGCTTGATCATGTACATCGATTGAACTCCAGCCAGTTCCAAAAAATGATCTCATGTAATTAGTATCTGGGTTAGTAACTTTTTGTACACCATGCCATTCATCTCTACTCCATATTAACATTCTGTTTGGTTTAGGATCTATAGTATGTGTGAGATTTTTTAACCCTATAGGTTTAGGAACACTCTGATTATCGAAGATAGGTTCCCCTACAATGAACTCACCGCCCCAACCTTCTTGCCAATCACTAGTGTAAATGATAGCAGTATATGTATTTGCTTGATCACTCTTACGTAATCCTCCATCTCTATGCGTTGGTATAGACATAGTATTAATAATGTATTGATACCACATAGACCAATTTTTTAATTCTTTTATGCCTAAGCCTTCCATACTCGCAATCATTTTTTTAATTGCTGGACGACATTCTTGTCCCATGAAATTACAACCTTCTCCCCAATCACCAGAATGATCATGGTGTGTAACTCTGACTGGTTCTACTCCTTCAGCAACTAGTAGTGATTTGTCACCTCTAAATCCTTTCTTTACTCTATCTGCTAATGCATCAAATTGGTCTTGTGGTAAGAAATCATCTATATAGTATATCATGTTTCTTCCGTAAAGTAAAAACGTTGATACGGATTTTGTGGTTGATCTACACCTTCTATTGAACTCCAACTAGTACCAAAGAATGATCTCACGTAGTTTGGATCATTAACAGTTAATGCATTGACCATATGCCATTCTTCTCTACTCCATATAGTCATGCGATTTGGTTTAGGCTCAATGATATGAGTAAAATCTGTAAGTGATTTTACTTTTCCGCCTGGCTTATCAAAGACTGGCTTGCCTACTACAAATTCTCCGCCCCAGCCTGGTTGCCAATCACTAGTATATATAACAGCAGTATATGTATCTTTAGGTAAACTCTTTCTTACTGCTTGATCTCTGTGTACAGGCAAAGACATTGTATCAACTGAATACTGAAACCAAGATGACCAGTTCTGTAATTCTTGTATGCCTATTCTTTCCATTACATCTTCCATTTTTTGCAACGCAGGAATACATTCATAGGCATCTGGTATACAACTGTCTAACCAATTGCCTGTACGTGCTATAGGAAGAATAAATTTATCTGGCTCTTGTCTGAAGTCATAATTAGTAAACAAGTCTCTGGCTACGATGGGTTCATACTTAGATTCAACTTTTGCTTTTAATGCTAAAAATTGATCTTCTGGTAAAAAATTATCTTCATAGTGAATCATACCATTATTTATTCCGTAGACATGTAGCATCATAAATAATAATATGTCAAAATCCGTATTAATCATTGGTAGCGAAGGATATATTGGATCCAGGATCATATATGACCTACGCAATGAATATCAAATACATGGCATTGATATCTGTTGGTTTGGACAAACAAATAACTATACTGAAGTTAAAGACTATAATCAATTAACCAAAGAAGAATTGTCAAAGTATCATGCTGTCGTGCTATTAGCAGGACACAGTAGTGTAAAGATGTGCGACGGTCCTGTGTTGTCAAGTTGGGCTAATAACGTTAATAACTTTATTGATCTTGTAAACAAGTTAGACAAAGATCAAACACTCATTTATGCATCAAGTGGAAGTGTCTATGGTTCTACAAACACAACATCATTAGAAGATGCTCCGTTGCAATTTAAACCTATTAATAATTATGATCTAACAAAGTATTCGTTAGATGTGCAGGCTGAAAAGTTTATTAAGAGTGGTTATAATATTATAGGACTGCGATTCGGTACAGTTAATGGTTGGAGTCCTAACATCAGAGAAGAGTTAATGATTAACTCTATGACTAAGAAAGCAATACGTGAACGTTGCATATCAATCAATAACAAAACAATTAAACGTCCTATCTTAGGTATAGGTGATATAACAAGAGCAGTAAAAGAAATCATTGAAAATCCAAAGGCAGGAGTCTATAACTTAGCCAGTTTTAATGATACAGTACAAAGTATTAGTGATCATATTGCTAGTTCACTAGAGGCCTCTATAGAAGAAACTATTAATGTGTCAGGGGTATATGATTTTAATATGAGTACAGACAAATTTGAAAAAGCATATGATTTTGTCTTTGCAGAATCTATTGAAACGATTATAAAAGAATTAGCAGATAAAGATAATCACTATACTAACAGGAATACTTACGTAAAATATGACACATAACGTTACAGAAAATATGGAATGTCTAGCATGTGGTAGCCGACACTTGTTCCCTTCACTTACTTTAGGCAAACAACCACTAGCAAACAATTTTATATCTGAAAAAATTGATCTTCCTGTATATCCTTTAGGAGTTAATGTATGCAACGACTGTTATCATGTGCAGTTAACTCACACAGTAGACCCTAAGATAATCTACTCAAACTATCTTTATGTGGCAGGGACAAGTCAAACATTAAAAGATTATAGCAAATGGTTTGCAGGATATGTTAGTGAAAGACTAACTGGGTTATCATATAATATCTTAGATATTGGTTGCAATGATGGTACACAATTAGATTGTTTTACTAAACACAGCATGAATACATACGGTGTTGATCCTGCTGAAAACATTTACGCAACAAGTTCAGAAAAACATAATGTTGTATGTGATTTCTTTGGTCCTGACATAGTAAAAAAACTACCAAAAGTTAAATTTGATGCAATTACAGCACAGAATGTATTTGCTCACAATCCAAATCCATTAGAGTTTTTACAGACTTGTACTCGGTTAATGGACGATCATACTCAATTGTTTATTCAAACAAGTCAAGCAGATATGATATTAAACAATGAATTTGATACAATTTACCATGAACATATCAACTTCTTTAACGTAAACAGTATGAATGAGTTAGCAAAACGAGCCAATTTAAATTTGATTGATGTCATTAAGACTCCAATACATGGCAATAGTTATGTATTCGTGTTTAGTAAACTTATAAAAAGAGAGCATCATATCTCAAATATTATTAAAAGTGAAAGCAAGTTGTTAAACATAAACACATATGAAGATTGGAAAGAAAGTACAATCAAAAACATGTCTACATTAAAAGTAACAATGCATGATTTTAAAGCAAATGGTTATGTCATAGTAGGTTATGGAGCCGCGGCAAAAGGAAATACTTTACTGAATTATATAGATACTCCTTTAGATTTAATTATTGACGATAGTCCATTAAAACAAAATCTATATGCTCCTGGCACAAACAGTCCGATTAAATCAATCGATGCATTGAAAGAGTTGAGTAAAGACACTAAGATTTTGTTCATGCCACTTGCATGGAATTTCTTTACTGAGATTAGTAAACGTATCAAAGCAGTTCGTAATGAACCACAAGATAAATTCTTAAAATATTTCCCCAACGTAGAGGTAGTCTGATGTATAAGTTTCCAGTCATTGAATTAGTAGATAGATATTGCATTGCTAAACTAAAGTTTAACAATATCGGTAACAACAAAGAAGAATTAGACTTCTACACTGAGCAGTTGCATGATATTGACTTTGAGTTAATACAAGAAGAACTTGATAAGTTATATGATGTCCATGCAAGAGTCTGGGAACTAGAAGATGACTTTAAAAAGTATCGTGTAGAAAAGATGTATGACTTAGCAGAAGTAGGTCGCAGAGCATTAGCATGTAGAGACATCATGGAAGAACGATATGTTCTTAAGAATGTTATTGCTGATAAATTACAAGACCCAGTTAAAGAAAGAAAAGACTATGGGAAAGGCGAGTTTACAGTATAGTTAATTACTAGGTCTGTTATGTAAGAATGAGTATGGCAATGGTGAACTCTGAACATGTTCTATAGGATACCAAAAATGCTTTTTGTTTTTCATAACTGCGAAATTAAATTCGCATATTTCTTTTGCTTCAGTTAAAAAATGTGTTAGTGCTTCACCTTCTAAGTTACATAATTTTTCAATTTCATTTATAATCATCAACATTCTAATTCCTGGATCTCTGATTTTATCATAAGTCTCATCAATTAATGGATGAAAAGTTCTATATCCAATATCTCTTAACAGAGAAAGAGCACCAGGATTAGTTACTATTATAAATGGATGCTTCATTGAAATTGGTTTAAATATCTTTTCACTTAGTATTCTTCCAGTATCAGTAAGTTCCTCATAATGATTGTTTACTCGGTCAGATGGAAAACTAGTTTCTGTAACTACACTAAAATATGTATTTTCATAAAATTCAATATGATTTGGCGTAACATGAAATGCATGATAATTCTTATTATCTTGGGATTCAATTTCTAGCATAATAGGATAATGTGATCTATCCTTCTCCCCTGGTGAGCCTAATTCATTTCTAATATCTCTGTTGTAAATAAATGCATGGAAAAGAGTTTCTAATACTGCGTTTTCCCCGTTTTCATGTACAGCATCAAGTGGTACAGGTTCTTTTACATTGTAACTAATTAATCCCTTGTCTAATAAATTTTTAGCACTTAATAAATAAACTAGAGCGGCTCGATGTATTCTGTATAGTCCGTTGAAACTTAAAAACTTCTTTGGATATTCTTTGTCTTGTAATGTATTTGCACGATTTCCAAACCAACCTTCTGACTTTACCTCTACTTGTTGTAGATATTCAAATTCTACATGCCATTGTAAATTAATCTTGGGTAAATTTCTTCGATAAGAAACGATCTCTAAGTGTTCAGCCATATCAGCAGACTCAGATGAGAATGTAATATTTTTTGGATCAACATCGTGCTTAATAATGATTTCATCGTAAATAGTATCTATTATTGAATGATACCCATGGGCATTGCATTGAATATATAAATGAACTTTATTTTGTTTTATATCATCTAGCCAAGTCCTAGCCCAACCATCAAATGGAAACATAACAAAAGCATGTTCTGTATAGACTTGTACATAGAAAAATTTCTTTGGTGACTTGCGTAGAGGCTCTACCCAATCATCACTCGCATGAGGATTCTTAACAAACCCTACATTATCATGTGGGTATAACTCTTTGTGTGCTAGTACGCAAGGGTGATCTAACCATACACTGTGTATCTTTCCTTCTTCAATAGTATGATGATACTCAGGTCTGATCATCCATCTTAGATAGGCTATATCCTTATCGTCTGTCCAAGTCTCTAAGAAAGGAAAAATATCATCGTTTACGATCATTTAACGCCTATCTTCATAAACCTTTCATATTCAGTCTCTGGATCTTCCAGTTCAACCTCATCTAAGAAATATGTTTTACGAAGTGGGTATCGTTTATCAAATTCTTTTAGTGTTCCGTGTCTACCTTGCATTGCAACAAGTGTGCCACGTGGAATGTTTTTCAACCAATCATCGCCATCAATATCATTAGTTGATGTATTGATCACAAGTCCTGGCTGTTTAAGTTGTCTGTAATCTAAAGTATTAGCATCTTTGTGCATATGCTCTACTTTATCTTTGATGCCAAGTCTGTCTAGTATTTTAGCACCAGTTGACAATGTATCTTTGTCTATATCTACGTTAATTAGATTATTAAATTGTAGTTTACCAAATGGATGCATAGATGTTTTGATAGCATTTAGTGGTGAATCTACTTGATTTGCAAACAGAAACAATCCCATATTACCATACCAACTTCCTAAATTGTATATAGTATCTAGTTTGTTTACTTTAGCCTTTCTTAATATGTTTTGCACTTCGTCTAGCAACCATAGTTTGCTATATTGAAGATCAGGGGTAAAACTGCCTGCTAGTGTATTTGGGCTGGCTTCATCTATCTCATCTTTAAGATATATGTCTTCTAATGCTTTAATCGTTGGTCCTTCGTCAAATGGGTCATGTTTGATGCCTATGCCGCCTGAGTGATCCCAAGGGACGATATTCTTGCCAAAATCATCGATTAGAACGTTCGGACGACCCTGGCTGTCAGTAGCATACTTAGACTTGTCCGATGCGAAGATGGCGCTCTCCGAAGCTCCTACGTGATGTTTATCAAGCCATTCCAGCTTACCCTTGATGCTGGCCTCATGCTCATAACGCAACGGAGCAGAGAGTATTGTGTAGGGTATATTATGCTCTTGTAGCCACTCAATCACTCTTAGGCCGCCCCTGAGAGTGTCTAAATCACGGAAAAACTCGTATACAGCCTGAGATCCTTGAGATGCTAGGCGTTGAATTGACTTCTCTGGTTTAGGTATGTCTTTATAGCCATCAACTCCCTCAAATTCAGACCATGACTTGAAAAAGTCCGCTTGGACTCCGTCCATATCTAAGTATAGATGTGGTTTATAATGAGAATCGTTCTCATTTTCAAGTAGTAGTTCTGACACTCTCATGGTTGTTTTCTTTCAATACCCAGTTATCGGCATATAATTCTGCTAATAGTTCAGACCCTTCTGTATATGTATGGGTCTCGTTTCCGTCTTCATAACATTCGATTAGCCACTTACGTCTAGCCAGTCTGAATACTTCTGCTCTACGATTCTCGTGTTCAAATGTGTGAAATTGTTCTTTCATACTCATATTTATCTCATTATAATTCATCTGGCCAATCTCTAAACAACGCATGTTGTATATTGCCCTTGACGAATTGGTTAAACGATTGATGCTTAACTTCAAGTTCTCCTTCTAAAGGTGCAACTCGTTTAAAAGCATCATCTAATTGGGCCATATCTTTAAACTCCATCATAATATGCCATTCAGGCATATCTTGTATAGACCTAAAGCCCATCTTGCATCTTGTTACACGGTAAGATTCCATCTTACCTTCAGTCTTAAGATGATCTAAAAACGTTTTCATGTTTTTTACCCATGCTGAATCAGATATGTCCCCTGACTTATCAGCCCATATGTGGTAGATATCCATTACCCACCCCCTGTTGCTGATTGAAATATTTTGATGAAGTGTTCTTCTCCATCAGCAATATTTGCTAACCAATCTAAGTCTGCACCCTCATCTGCTTTATCACTGATGTACTTAAAACATTTAAAGTCTACATGTTGATTAAGACATGCTTTAGCAATTGCATATGCTTCCATGTCAACAACGTGTGCTGGGTCTTCCAAAGTGTTAGGGTCTGTGACAAAATTATCACCAGTTGAACATGTATATCCCATACCCCATGATATGATCTTTGGATCAGTAGGTAAAATAAGTTCCATAGACTCAGGACATTTACCTTTATCACGTTCAACAAAGTTCTTCATTTCATGGCACCCATTATCAAACTTAATGCCACCTGCTGTACCAAAGTTCCAAACTGTTCTTGGTTGATATCTTTCAATTAACTTCCCTGCTGTTAGTGCGGCATTCACTTTACCTACACCCGAGAAGAATACATTTTCCCACTTAGCCATCTTCGGTGCTTCATGTTCCAATGCCATAATAATTATATCTTTCATCATATCTTCACCAGTTATGTATGTTTCCTGCTATAATAAAGAAACAAGTAATAAAGTTAACACCAACAATGATAGTTCTAATCATTGCTATCTTGTCTGCTTCTCTATCAGTTGTTCCCTCTTTTTCACCTATTGCTTTTGCCCATAGACGCCATAAGTTCTTCATTTGTTTTCTCTTAACCATTTTCTATAGGACATAATTTTACCTTCAGATTTTTTTAATTCTTCTTTCATGTAAATGTTATACTTCTCTTTCATTTCTTTAGATGCATTCATGGCAGTAACCCAACCGTCTGAGTTGTCTTGCCATTGTTTACTGTTTTCCATTATGCACCTTCAAAATCAATTAAAGTTTTTACATTATATCCTTGTTCTCTTATCAACTTGCTACCATTTAAGTCTGGTAAATCAATGACTGATAAAATCAAAATATTTTTCTTTGGTATCTTCCAATTCTCATGTATCAAATCTGCACATGCTAATGCAGTTCCACCTGTTGCAATCAAGTCATCTATGATTACAATCTTTCCCATGATAGGAGAAATTTCTTGTATATGAAGTTCTGCTTCTCCATATTCTAACGTGTATGATTTGCTAACAGTTGCATTAGGTAACTTGCCTGGCTTACGTGCTAAGACTAGTGGCAAGTCTAAATCAAATGCTATTGGCGCTCCAAAGATAAAGCCTCTGCTTTCTACTCCTATGATTGTATTAGATTTGAATCTCATACATTCACGTGTTAGTTGTATAATAGATTCTTTAAATGCTTTTGGATCTTCTAACAATCCAGTAATATCTCTAAACTGTATGCCCGGAATAGGAAAGTCAAGTACTGTTCTTATTGATTCTATGGAGAAAGGTCCTTCTATATTCATTTTGGTATTTGTAATGCCTCTTTAATTAAATCATCTTGCTTAACAAAGACACCGTCTCTCATCATACCCTTACGATCTTTGATATCTTCCCATGCTGTCTTTATGCATTCAGTAATTGATAC
>Ga0209535_1001127_pt1 | contig 18335 bp, 26 predicted proteins | sample LinPmetageLP28_FD_184041 | JGI IMG/M metagenome (GOLD analysis project Ga0209535, IMG submission 184041) | Marine viral communities from the Pacific Ocean - LP-28 (SPAdes) (version 2) | ecosystem: Environmental > Aquatic > Marine > Oceanic | place: Pacific Ocean | collected 2009-08-22
CAACGATATCAATGCAATCGTATCTATGGGTATGGTTCCTCAAGGTTATAGAGTGAACAACTACCTAACAGACACAGATGCATTTTATATCTTAACAGACATTCCTAATGGAATGAAAATGTTCAACAGAGCTCCATTGACAACTGCAATGGAAGGTGACTTTGATACTGGAAACGTTAGATACAAAGCTAGAGAAAGATACAGCTTCGGCGTATCAGACCCTAGAGGTATCTTCGGCGTTGAAGGTGCGTAATCAATAATTTTTTGTGGCGGGACATAGTCTCGCCACAATTAAAAAATAGAAAGAAAAAACCATGAAACTATTTACCATTACAATTTGGGCATACGATCATTACGCAAAATTTAATGTTTTGTCGGAAGATAATGCTATTTCTCTTGAAAAATCTATCCTTGACAAGTTGGGAGAAAAGAGTATAAACTGGGAATATCTCGGAAAAAACTATAATAACGAGATAAATCGAATAACTTATGAGGAGGTTATTGATGATACAAGACCTATACAAAGCAAAAAGGTCCTTGGAGTTGAAGTGGGAACAGGAGCATATTGACAACAATAGGTATACTCTTGAAATGGTCAGAATTGATGACAAAGTTAAAGAAGTCATTACTGAGATCAAGCTAGAAGAAGCTAAAATTGCTCACAGGCAAAATAGTATTGAAAGCGCCGCTCCACAAGTTTCTGTAGCTACTTAATCAAAAGCTACATCGTTGAATAAATTCAATTCACATTACAGGCTCTCTTGCGCTCTACTAAAAAATCATATATAAATATTAACACTATATAAATTAAATAAGAACATAGACGCGTATAGTCGGCGGCCTAGAGACTATGTTCAAAAACTAGGAGGATATAATTATGGCAAATACTACATTTACAGGACCGGTTCGATCAGAAAACGGATTCCAACATGTAACAAAAAACACATCAACAGGTGCGTTTGCAACAAACTATTTAAACGTTAAATTTGATTTCGTTGGTATGACTCATGCTGCAGTTTCTGCAGGTTCAGGAGTTGCTTTACCAGCAGACCAAGTTAGCACGGTAAACTTTACAGGCGCAGCAGCTTGTTCAATGGTTTTACCAGCAGCTACACCAGGAACAAGAGTAGCTTACGTTCAAAGAGTAGATACAACAGGTGGAACAAGTACTTTAACTTTTGATGCATTAACAACTGATGCATGGGTTACAGGAAGTTTAATTGAAACTAGAGCAGCTGACAATGTATCATACGATACTTCAACAGCTACGGAAGGTCAGTTAGTTTTCACTGCAGCTAATGCAACTACAAACTTTTTTACAATAGGAAGTATTTTATACTTTTCTTGTACAACAAAAGGTTTTTGGCATATTGGCCTTGATTCAGCTAAAGATCCTTTAGCTCTTAAAGGTGCGTTTGCATTTGCAGCGTAATAAATAATTAATGTGGGGCCAAAGCCCCACATATTAATTTTAAGGAGAAAAAATTATGGCAACATCAGACCAACAGTTTTCTACAAGAACTTCTGACGGCAGATTTGGTAGAGCAACAAACGCTTCAGGTTCTTTTATTGGACCAGCTAGAGTAACTTATATTCAAGTTGAAGGCGTTGCGAATAGTAATATCAAACTTTATGATGGAACAGATGCAACTGGATCTTTAGTATTCGAAGGTAATTGCGGTACTGAAGGATTAGATATATATGTTCCGGGAAGTGGTATCAGATGTAGAACTGGAATATATTTAGATTTAACTAATACTACTTCAGTTACTATCGGATACACTGGCTAGGAGGCTAAATGGCTAATACTACCTCGAGCACTACAACGTTCGACAAAACGTTTTCTATTGATGAAATTATAGAAGAATCTTTTGAACGTATTGGATTAAATTCAGTAGCTGGTTATCAAATGAAATCAGCTAGAAGATCTCTTAATATTTTATTTCAAGAATGGGGTAATAGAGGTATTCACTATTGGGAAATAGGAGAACTTGATCTTGATTTAATTGAAGGACAAGCAGAATATAAATTTTTTAGATCAAGTGATGATGGTACAAGTGCCACTTCAAATCCAAATGGTATATATGGAATATCCGATGTCCTTGAAGCACAATTAAGAAATAATAGAACCCAAACTACTCAATCAGATAGTCCAATGACTAAAGTAGATAGATCTACTTATGCAGGTTTTTCAAATAAACTTTCTAAAGGTACACCTAATCAATATTGGGTTCAAAGATTTATTGATTATACTAGTATTAGTGTTTACCCTACACCTGATTCAACTAATGCATCTAAAGATATGCATTTTTATTACATAAAAAGAATTCAAGATGTTGGAGACTATACAAATGCAACAGATATACCTTTTAGATTTGTTCCTTGTATGACTTCAGGTTTAGCTTTTTATCTTGCACAAAAATATCAACCGCAATTGGTTCAACAAATGAAACTATATTATGAAGATGAATTAGCTCGAGCACTTGCAGAAGATGGTTCAGCTTCGAGTACATTTATTACACCAAAAGCTTATTACCCAGGAACTTAATGCCAAATAAAAAACCTAAAAAATATAAACCAGGTAAAAGACAAATGCTTGTAACTCCAAAAGGAATTATTCGAATTGAAGATTATCCAAATCCTGGATTTGGTGTAATTAAAAAGCCAACTTTGCATGCAAAAGGTGGTTTAGCTGGCATGAGAAGATTTAATAGAGGTGGAAAAGTTAAATAATGTCTAAATACGCAACAGGAAAACATTCAAAAGCTATATCAGATAGATCAGGACTTCAATTTCCATACAGAGAAATGGTTAAAGAATGGAACGGTTCTTTTGTTCATTACACAGAGTATGAACCTAAACAACCTCAACTTGAACCTAAACCCGTAGGTGGAGATGGTGTTGCACTATTACAAGTAAGACCAGATAGAACAGAACCTGCTACAACTGTAAGAATAGTAGATAATGGTTTTGAAACATATGCTGCAGGATCAGGAATTATAAATGTATTTTCACCAGGACATGGTTTAACAGATTCAACAACATACAGATTCAGAGGACCTCCAACTACATCTGCAGGAAGTTCTTTTACTTATGCTAATCCTCAAAGTTTTGACGGTATAACAGGAACTAATATTGCAAAAGCAGCTGGATATACAATAAGAACAGGAAAATATAAAGCAGATTCAGATGGATCTGGTACTCCTGGAAGAGATGCAAGAAGTGCTTATTTAACAGATAATTTTTTCTTTTTTACAGTTGACACAAATACTGCTACAACAGGTAGTATAAAAGGAGGAGGTTACGGTTGTTCCATTGGGCCTGTAACAATAGAAGCATGATAAATAAAATTTGGAATTGGATAAAAAATATATTTAAACCTGAAGAACAAGATCCTCATCTTGCGTTATATGAAGAGGAAACTGCAAAACAAAAAAAGATACGTTTAAAACATCAAGGAGATAATAAATAATGGCTGGAATAAGTTATTCAGATTTAGTTACACAAATAAGAAATTATACTGAAACAGATTCAAATGTTTTAACAACTGCTATTTTAGAAAATATAATTTTAAATTCTCAATACAGAATAATGAGAGATATTCCTATTGATGCAGATAGACTTCAACAAGAAGGTAATTTAGTAACAGGTCAAGAGTCTATCAATGCTCCAGCAGGAGCTTTATTTATAAGAGGTATTCAAGTATATACTTCAACATCTTCTATAGCAGGTGCTAATACTTGGTTAGAAAAAAAAGATGTAACTTATCTTCAAGAATATGTGTCTTCAACAGAATCTGCAAAAAGAGGTAAGCCTAAATACTATTCTATGTATGGAGGAGCAACAGGTAATACAGATACTACATCTGGAAGAATGTTTCTTGCCCCGGTCCCTGATACAACATACAAATTTAGAGTGCACTATAACAAAATGCCAGCTACTTTAGAGTCTGGAAATACTTCAAATTACATAAGTTTAAACTTTCCAAACGGTCTGTTATATTGTTGTTTATCTGAAACTTATGGATTTTTAAAAGGTCCGATAGACATGTTGACACTATATGAAAATAAGTATAAACAAGAGGTACAAAAGTTTGCTAATGAGCAAGTTGGAAGAAGACGAAGAGATGACTACACTGATGGTGCTGTTCGTATACCAGTTAACTCGGCAAACCCATAGGAGATAAAAAATTATGGCAATATCATCGGCAATTTGTACAAGTTTCAAACAAGAAATTTTAGTAGGTACACACAATTTTACAGCAACAAGTGGTAATACTTTTAAAATAGCTCTTTTTACAAGTTCAGCTTCTTTGGGCGCTAGTACAACTGCTTATTCAACTTCAAACGAAATTACAAACTCATCTGGAACTGCATACACTGCAGGCGGTGCAACATTAACAAGCGTTACGCCAACAACTTCTGGAACAACAGCACTCTGTGATTTTGCTGATGTAAGTTACACAAGTGCTTCTTTCACAGCAAATGGTGCATTAATTTATAATGACACACAATCTGATAAAGCTGTTGCAGTTATAGCTTTTGGTTCAGATAAAACTGTAACTAGTGGAACTTTTACAATTCAATTTCCAACAGCAGACGCAAGTAACGCAATCATTCGTATAGCGTAAGGAGGATCTCCTTATGGCATCTACCTGGGGTAATAACACTTGGGGATCTAACGAGTGGCAAGACGATCAAATAGTCGTATCACTTATTGCACCTGCATCAACAACAGCATTAGGTACACCACAATCTTTTAATGTAGAAGGTTGGGGAAGACAACAATGGAGTAACTCCGGTTGGGGTGTTGAATACTCTGTTGAACCAACAGGTGTGTCAGCTACTGTTTCACAAGGAACTGCAACAGGTGTACCAATAACAATAGCAGAACTAACAGGAGTTTCTTCAACAGCAAGTGTTGGTGAGCTTTCTCCAGCAGATGTAATGCTTTTAACAGGTCAAGCTGCAACTTCTGCAATAGGTGAATTAGCTAGTGTTGGAACTGCAGTTGGTTGGGGTAGAAATGGTTGGAGTGAAGAACCTTACGGAGATTCATTTAACAAAGTTGTAGTTGTTACAATAGGAACTCAAGCAACAGCTAGTGTTGGATCAATAGCTCCTGCAGATGTCATGGGACTAACAGGAGTTTCTTCAACAGCTAGTATTGGATCTCCTACAATTATTGGAAGTGTAACTGTAGAACCTACGGGAGTTTCTGCAACAACATCAGTTGGTTCTGTAACTGTTTCGGATGTAATAGGACTAACAGGTCAAGCTATGACTTCTTCAGTAGGTTCAATAACACCTCCTGATTTAGCATTTGGAATAACAGGAGTTTCTGCAACAATAAGTTTAGATGATCCAACCATTACCTCAAATCCTACTATTCTTCCAGAAGGAGTTTCTGCAACAAGTTCTGTAGGTTCAATAACACCTGCTGATGTTATGGGATTAACAGGAGTTTCTGCAACAAGTTCTGTAGGTTCAATAACACCTGCTGATGTTATGGGATTAACAGGAGTTTCTTCAACAATAAGTGTTGGAGATATATTTATTCAAGCCTATCAAAATATTGACACAGGCTCAAATACATCATATACAAGTGTTGCAGCAGGATCAAATAGTAGTTATTCTTCTGTTGCAACAGGATCAAATACAAGTTATAGTGACGTCGCATAGGAGATAAAAATTATGGCATCAACATACACACCGCTAGGTATAGAACTTCAAGCAACTGGTGAAAACGCTGGTACATGGGGAACAAAAACAAATACTAATTTACAAATTTTCGAACAAATTTCTGGTGGGTTTGTTACACAAGACATAGCTGGTGGTGCACAAACTACAGCTCTTTCAGTTTCTGATGGATCAACAGGTGCAGTTTTATCTCACAGAATGATAGAATTCACAGGTTCAATATCTGGAAACCAAATTGTAACAATACCTTTAGATGTTCAAACTTTTTATTTTTTAAGAAATTCAACTTCAGGATCAAACACTGTACAATTTAAATATGCTTCTGGTTCAGGAGATTCTTTTACTTTTTCAGCTACAGATAAAGGCGATCAAATTGTTTTTGCAACAGGAAACGATGGAACTAATCCTGATATAGATACACTAGCAATTGGAACTGGTATAGCAAGTGTTGCCGCTGATACATCACCTCAACTTGGTGGTAATTTAGATGTTAATGGAAACGATATAGTATCTACTTCTAATGCAGATATAGATATTGTTCCAAATGGAACTGGTGATGTTGTACTTGCAGCGGATACAGTAAAAGTTGGAGATAGTGGCGCAGCAGCTGTTTTAACTTCAAATGGCGCTGGAACATTAACTGTAACAACAGGTGGAGCAACTGACCTAGTTTTAAGTACAAATAGTGGTACAGACTCAGGAACAATAACAATTACAGATGGAGCAAATGGTAATATTAATTTTGCACCAAATGGAACAGGTCAAGTCCAAGCCGGAGGAGCCCAATTATCAACAGTAGGAAAATCTATTGCAATGGCATTGGTTTTCGGTTAAAAGGAATAAGGAGAATAAAAAATTATGGCAACACCAAATTTAGTAAATGTAGCAACGATAACACCTAAAAATACTATGGGTAATCTTGGCGATACAAATAGAACAACTATGGTAGACGTTACTGCAGAAAACGCTGCCAAAATACAAACAATTTTAATATCTAATACAGATGGTACTAACGCATGCGATGTAACAATCGAAGTAAGCAACGACAATGGAAGTACTTATTATAAAATAGCAAGTACAATTTCAGTTCCAGCTGATTCAACATTTAGTTTTTTAGACGATGTAGGACCTCTTTGGTTAGATGAAACAGATTTATTAGCCGTTACAGCAGGGACAGCAAGTGATTTATCTTGGCATGTTTCTTATGTTGAAATGGCCGACTAATAACAACGGAGTATAAAACATGGTAAAAATAATTAAACCTGCAAAAGGTACTTTTACAACAGCAAACATAACTATTGATAGTTCTGGAAGAGTTATCACTGCATCTAGTGGTGCAGGAGGTGACGGTAGTTTTTATCCAAGAGTAAGTGCAAAAGGTCCTGCTTCTGGAAACGTTGCAACACCGGCTAATGCAACAAAATATTATGCATACGCATTTTCAGGTGGAGGAGGTGGTGGCGGAAGATCAGCTACTAACCAAGCATCAGGTGGTGGCGGTGGTACTGGTGGGTTCGCTATTTTTTCTGGTGACTGTGCAGCAAGTACAACTTATGCTTATGCAGCAGGTGGTCCTGGAACTGCTGGTGCTGGAGGAAATCCAGTAGCTGGTTCTGGTGGTGCTGGTGGTGCAACTAGTGTAACAAATTTATTTACTGCTAACGGTGGAAATGGTGGAGCAGGAGCTCCTAGATCCGGTAACCCTTTAGCTGGTGCTAATGGTAATGCAGGTACAACTCCTGGTTCAACCACTGCTATTGCAAATACAAATTATCTTTTTGGAGAATCTATGTCAGCTGGTGGAAATAGAAATAGTCCTTTTCCAGCTCCTGGAAACGCTGGTGGTGGCGGTGGTCTAACTTTCTATGATGATGGTGGAGTTGATTGATAATGGCTTATGTAATAGTCAATACTAGTAGTAACGGAATTTATAGAATTGCTGAAAACGATACAGCAAAGAATGATCAAAATTGTCTTTGGGACATTTGTTCAGCTGTAAATATTACAGATGCAGAATTTGCAAAAATAATAATAAATGACGCTACTGTAACTGTTTCTGGTGGATCTGCTACTGTAACGGACATAGTACAAGAACAAAACGGAGAAGGTTCTTCTAAAGAAAAATTACAAGAATATCACACAACTGTTAAAAAAATTTTAAAAGGTTTTTTAGATAATAACCCATCATCTAAATCTTTATATTCTGCAGCCGAAACTTATTATAATTATTTAGACGTTTTAGATTACGATAGTTTTAGTTATCCTTTAAATAAAAGTTGGGAAAAATACTGCAAAGATAATTCAATATCATATCTACATCCTTTACAAATACCTTAAAATAAAGTAATATTCTTTCATGTTTCAGAAAGAAATTAAGTTCTTAAGCAATAAAATTATTATTGAAGATAATAAAGATATTTGTCCAGAACCTACAAAATTAAATATTCCTGATTGGTATAAAAAATTAACCCATAGTATTGAACAAAAAACTGTTAAAGGTTGTATGCCTTTTTTAGATACATTAACTACTGGTTATATTTTAAAAATGCCTGTTGATTATTATGTTGAACATAATGTTGAAATTAAAGGTAAAAAAGTAACTGGAATGAGAAGCAGTGCACATCATATAGACGATGATATTAATTTAAATTATAATGGTCGTCAAGACTTTCATCCTCCCCAACAACTTACTGGATGTCCTTACTTAGAAAAAAATAAAAACTTAAATTTTCATAAGATAATGAATCCTTTTGTAATTAAAACACCTCCAGGATATTCATCACTTTTTTTACCTCCTATGAATAATCCAGATGATAGATTTTTTATTATACCTGGAATAGTCGATACAGACACGTTTAAATTAGAAATTAATTTTCCAATAGTTTTTAATGGTGATAAATATGACTCATTAAAAACAACTATAAAAAGAGGTACTCCTTATGTTCAAGTAATACCTTTTAAAAGAGATTCTTGGAAAATGAGTATTGAAGAAACAAAAGAAAAGAAAAAAGATATTTTTAATTTTTATAAATACATTCTTAATGTTTATAAAAAAACATCTTGGTCAAAAAAATCATGGAAATAAATTATTCTTTAGATCACTATATTAAAGTATTTGACAACATCCTTCCTAAAAATGTTTTAGAAAATTTTTTAAGAATTTGTAAAGAATCAAAAAAATTTAAAAATGCAGGTATTATTGGTAAAAAAGATTTACATACCATAAATAAAAAAATAAGAAGCACATTTACTTGGGCTCCTAAAAATATGGATGTAAAAAGTTTAACAGAAGTTCATTGGACAAATCTTTTAATTAATGCTTTTACTAAAAACATAGTTAACTATCAATCTGCTTTAGACATAGAAGGTATTTTTAGTGTTAATGATATACAAATTTTAAAATATATTGCAGGAGGTCATTATAAAATACACACTGATCATGCTGCTACTATTCCAAGAACATATAGTTGTATTTTTTTAGTAAATGATGATTATGAAGGAGGAGATTTAATTTTTAAATTTCCAGGATATGAAGATAATTTTAAAATAGAAAAATGTAAAAATAGAATGATTATTTGGCCAAGTAATTTTTTATATCCACATTCAGTCCTTCCAGTAATAAAAGGTGAAAGGTATTCAGTTGTAGCATGGGCACTATAGGAAAAGATTTTAAATACAAGATAATCAAAAATTTTTTATCAATAAATGAAATTAATTTACTATCTTATTATTGTGAAATGAAACATAGAACTAATCTAAATTATTTTGATTTTAAACAAAGTAATTTAGGTGATACTTATATTTATGGAGATCCTGCAATGGAATCTTTAATGATGAGTAAAAAAGATTTAATGGAAAAAGAAGCTAATAAAAAACTATTACCTACATGTGCTTTTTGGAGAACTTATACAAAATATGCTGTGTTAAAAAAACATACTGATAGACCATCTTGTGAAATAAGCGCTACAATAAATATTAATGGAGATGGAACACCGTGGCCTATATTTATGGATGGCACTGAATTAAATTTAGATATAGGAGATGCTGCTATTTACTTAGGTTGTGAAGTAGAACACTGGAGAGATGAATTTAAAGGTGACTATCAGTTTCAAACATTCTTGCATTATGTAGATGCAGAAGGTAAAAATACAGAGTGCTACATGGATAAAAGAAAATATTGGGGGGTAAGTATGGAGGGGGTAACTATTTTGTAAATGAGATTTAATCAACAAGAAAACGGCTCGTGTGATTTAATTTTTTCTGATGAAGAAATTAAAGTAATTAATAAACACAAAAAATTATATTTTACTTCAGAGTTTTTAAGACATTTTTCTAACACTTTAATGAGAATGTCTGTAGAATTTAATGAAAGGTTTGATGAAAAAACTAAAAATTTAATAACTCGAACTGATACTACATTAGATTTAGGAAAATCTAAAAAAGATGATTGATGAACTTTTTGATTTACCTATTCCACAAAAAGTAAACAAAGAAGTTGTAGATTATTTAGGTAAGCAAAAGTGGTCTTTTGTTAATGACAATGATGAAAAATATTCTAATTCTTTATATGATATTTCAACAAACCCATCAATTAAAGATTCAGGTCAAGCTATTATTACTTATGCTAAAGATAAAGAATGTAAACGAGATAATCTTCTAAATTTTTTTGGTCATTTAATATTTTCTTTAATACAAGAAAGATCTAAATTTAAAATAAAAAATATAAATAGATTGTATTGGAATTTTTATACTCCTGTATCAGAAATGAATTTTCATGTAGACGACCATAATCCAGGTAAATCTATATCTGCAATATATAATTTACATACAAATGATGGAGGAACATTTGTACAAGATAATTTTATTTATTCTAAAGAAAGTCAAGCTATTATTTTTAGAAGTGAAAAACTTCATAAAGGAGTTGCTCCAAAAATAAGTAATTGTAGATTAAGTTTAAATTTAGTAATGAGTATTTAATAATCTAATAATTTATAATCTTTGTAATAATAATCTTTAATGTATTTAATTTTTTTATTATCTAAATCAATTTGATTATAGTCAGTACTAACATATTTTGATTTATTACCTAGCTTAGTTATTTGTATATTAAAATTAGAGAAGACCCATTCAATAAAATCTTTTTCAAATTTATTTTCAAATCTCCATATCTTTGTTTTATAGTCTATAAAATTAGTTTGAGGCACAAGCCAATTAGTAAGATTATTTAAACAATAGTTATTAATTGTTTCATCAAAATAACTTTGTGTTTTAAACATATTATTAATTTTTTCTTCATTAAAAAACCAAGTTGATTTAATTGCAGATAAAAATCTATCTACAGGATCTCTGACAACACAAAACTTTTTTAAAGGCATATAATTTAAATAATGATCATGTTCAGGGTATGTTAAATGATTAGCGTCTTTTTCTCTATGCATAATATAACTAGTGCTACCTTCTAATTCGCATCCACTTTCTTTAAATGTTTCATGTATAAATCTTCCTGCTGTTTTTGGAATATGTATAAAACAAATTTTTTTATTTATAATTATCATTATATTAAATATATTTTAAACATTTGGATCAGGGTCCCAAGAGTTTTTTCCTGAAAAGTTAAAGGCTATTGTATATCTAGTTTTATCTGTATTATTTTCTTTAACTTCATGTAACAGAGTAGAGTCAAATATAATATATTTACCACATGTTTCTTTTATATTTAAATCTATTTCTGGAAAGTAAGTTCCTGGACCATTATCTGTTAGATGTAAGATACCAGATAATCTTTCACTAGCGTGTTCATGTTCTTCAACGCTATCTCCTTTTTTTAGTTTATTTCCCCACGAATCTTTTAAATATAAAGGCTGTTTAAATTTATTTGCCCAATACATATCTTCATTTATTGATTCTAAAAACTGATGAAATTTTTCGTCTTTATTAAACAGTGACCAATTGGTCATTTTTCCTTTTACATTTGTCTTGTAATCTAAATCCCCTATATTTTTATCAATTAAATTAATAAAATAATCCTTATCTATTTCTGTTTGACCTATTAAAATTTTTACTTTTCGAGTCAAATCGAAACATTTTTTTTCACTAATCATAGATTTTTGTAGCTTTCATTCTTTATTTAAGTAATATATAATATTATCTAGATATACAAGGATTTATTATGCTACAAAAGATAGGCTTTCAACCAGGTATAAACAAGCAAATTTCAGAAACTACGGCTGAAGGTCAGTGGATAGATTGTGATAATGTTAGGTTTAGGTACGGAACACCTGAAAAAATAGGTGGTTGGAAACAATTAGGTACAGATGATTTAACAGGAGCCGCAAGAGGTCTTCATCATTTTGTAAATAGTCTAGGTAGAAAGTACGCTATTATAGGAACTAACTCTATTTTATATGCTTATTCAGGTGGTGTATTTTATGATATACACCCTATTAAATCAACAACTACACTTACAAGTGCATTTAGCACGACCAACGGATCACCAACCGTTACTATAACTTTTTCTGGTGCACACAATATACAAGAAGATGACATTATTCTTTTAGACAATTTTACAGCTATAACTAATTCAAACTTTAGTGCATCTGATTTTGATGATAAAAAATTTATGGTAACGAGTGTACCATCAACTACAACCTTAACAATAACAATGCCTTCTAATGAAACAGGAAGCGGTGCAACAACATCTGGTGGTATAAGAGTTCAACATTACTATCACGTTGGACCAGCAGTACAGGCAAAAGGTTTTGGTTATGGACTAGGATCTTGGAGTGGCCCAGCTGCAGGAGCAGTAACAACAACTTTAGATGGTGCGATCAATGCTGCAGTCACTAGTATTACAGTAGCTGACGCTTCACAATTACCAAGCTCAGGAACTAATTTTATTATAATAGGGTCTGAAGAAATTTCATACACAGGTGTTAGTACTAATACTTTAACAGGATGTACAAGAGGTGTAGCAGGAACAACAGCAGCTTCTCATAGTGATGGTGCAACAGTTACAAACTCAACTGACTATGTTGCGTGGGGCGAAGCAGCATCAGGAGATTTAGTCATTGAACCTGGTATGTGGTCTATAGATAATTTTGGAGATAAAGCTATTTGTTTAATACACAACAGTGCATGTTTCGAATGGGACTCTTCATTATCAAATGCAACAACAACAAGAGCAACTGTTATATCTGGAGCACCAACAGCATCACGTCACATGGTTGTATCTACTCCTGACAGACACTTAGTATTTTATGGAACAGAAACAACAATAGGTGATCCGTTAACACAAGATGATATGTTTATAAGGTTTTCGGACCAAGAAGATATTAATACTTATATACCTACAGCAACCAATACAGCTGGTACACAAAGACTGGCCGATGGATCACGGATCATGGGAGCTATAAGAGGTAGAGATGCACTTTATGTTTGGACTGATACAGCATTGTTTACCCAACGTTTTGTAGGTCAGCCATTTACATTTGCTTTTGCACAAGTTGGAACTAACTGCGGACTTGCAGGACAAAATGCATGTGTTGAAGTTGATGGTGCTGCATACTGGATGTCAGAGAACGGTTTCTTTAGATTTGCTGGTAAACTAGAATCACTACCGTGTTTAGTAGAAGATTATGTCTACGATGATATAAATTTAACATCTGGAAACCAAATGATTTCTGCAGGATTAAATAATTTGTTTGGTGAAGTTATATGGTTTTATCCAACTTCTTCATCATCGGTTGTAAATAGAATGGTTACATATAATTATTTTGATTCATCACCACAAAGACCTGTATGGACAAATGGTTCTTTATCTAGAACTATGTGGAGAGACTCAGCTATATTTGGAACTCCACATGCAACTGAATATGATGCGGGTACAGACACATCGTTTGATGTTGTTGGAAATACAGAAGGTATAACAACTTACTATGAACACGAAATAAGTACTGATCAAAATAAAAACGGAACGATAACTGCAATCACTGCAAACATTTCATCTGGAGATTATGATATTACACAATCACGTTCGTCTACTGGACAACAAACAGGTGTTGCAACTTTTAAAGGAGATGGTGAGTTCTTAATGAAGATAAGAAGATTTGTACCAGATTTTATAAGTCAAACAGGAGCAACTAGAATTACATTACAATTAAAAAATTACCCTAATAGTTCACAATCAGGTTCACCATTAGGTCCATTTGATGTCACTTCATCAACTACAAAAGTAGACACACGTGCAAGAGCAAGAGCAGTGGCTATGAAAATAGAAAATACAGCAGTTAGTCAAAGCTGGAAATTAGGTACTTTTAGATTAGATATACAACCAGACGGAAGAAGATAATGGCAAAAATTGTACAAGTAATAACTAGACCATCAAATGAATATGATGTACAGACAGCAGAAGCTCAAGTAAGAGATCTTGATGCGATTGTAGAAAAATTAAACTCAACATATCAAGAAGAATTAAAAGAGGAGATAGAAGCATTTAACTTATTTATAAACTAATGGCTAATCAATTTAAATTTGCAGGTATAGATAACAGCACAACAGGAAGTGCATTGAGTCCTTTAGGATCTGGTAATCCTTTAGTTAGTGAAACCTATGTTATCAAATCTATATTAGTTACATCAGCAGGTACACCTACTGTTACCGTTACAAACAATAGTATTACAGCTGTAAAATCAGCAGCTTTAAGTGCTAATGTTACAACAGAATTATTAACTCAACCTTTAGTAGTTGAAGGTGGAAAAACATTTACAGTGCTTTCAAGCACTACAGATTCATTTGATGTAGCTATTAGCTATCTAAACATTAAGAAGGAGGTAACAATATAATGCAAGTATTAAAACCAACAAAAGTAGAAACAACGTACAGACACAAGGAAACTGGAGAGCTTTTTAAGGAAAGAAAAGACTGGGAAGCTAAAGGTTATAAGAACGAGGATATGGCTCAAGATGTAAATGTTATGATGCCAAGCCTTGATTTATTTGGAAAAACAAAATAGAATAGTATAATGGCCATAACTAGAGCACAACAAGCAAGACAATTATATAGAGACGCAGGGTACGTTGAAAAAGCGTATGGTAAAGCTACTGAAGGTGCTACGACAGCTCCTGCACTTGATGCACAAAGATCTATTAATATGTCTGGAAATTTTAATAATAATAATTTGGATAAAGTTGCTAATGTAGTGGGTACTGCAAGTGATCTAAATAGATATAAAACTTTAATAGAAGGTGGAGGATTTAAATCAATGATTCCTAATCCTGTAACTATGGGTGGTATATTTTTACTTAATCAATTAAGAAAAAGAAACCAAGACGTTCCAACACTTACTGATGAAGATAATACTTTAAATTATGCAGACGGTGGTAGAATAGGTTTTAAAGATGGTGAAGGTATTATGCAGATGGCTTCAGCACCTGATCCAATGGATGAAAAAAATATGGTGATGGAAACTATTGCTATGGAAGAATTTGGTAAACCTTTAAAAGATTTAAGTGAAGAGGAAATAATTTACATAGAAATATTTATGGACGAAATGTCTAAAAAACAAAATGTATCAAGAGTTATGGCTCAACAAGGTGGTAACGTTGTAGGTGGAGAAATGGATTTTGATTCAGCAAGACAGATGTATGGTCTAGGTAAACTTGTTAAGAAAATTACACGTAGTGTTAAGAAAGTTGCAAAATCACCAATAGGTAAAGCTGCATTGTTATATACAGGTCTTGGTGGTTTAGGTAGTATGGCTGCTGGTCAAGGGTTTTTTAGTAATTTTATGAGTCCAATGAGTCAGTTTAGTAATGTAGGATCTATATTTAGTAAACAAGGTTTAGGTAATATAGCATCTAAAATTGGTTTAGGAACTATGAAAACATTAGGACCACCTAACAGACTTCCAGAATTTGTTCCCAATGCGTTAGGTAAAATTGTAACAAGTCCTACTGCTTTAATTACAGCAGGATCAACAATAGCGGGTATGTTGACACCTGAACAAGAAGAAGAAGCACAAACAATAGCAAATGAAACAGGAATAGATATAGCAGAGATAAGAGCTAATCCTGATAAATATCTTGCAAGAAGATTTAGAGCAGAAGGTGGATCTATGGATGAGCCGGTTGCTAAAAAAACTATGCCACTATTAGATATGGATGGTCAAGAAATGGATTTAAGAGCTGAAGGTGGATTCGTTCCATTAGGTCGTATGGAAAAAGCAGATGATGTACCTGCAAGATTATCAAAGAATGAATTTGTCTTTACAGCAGAAGCTGTAAGAAATGCCGGAGAAGGCGATGTAGACAAAGGCGCAGAAGTCATGTATAACATGATGAAAAACCTCGAATCCGGAGGTGAAGTATCAGAAGAATCGCAAGGATTAGAAGGCGCTAGAGAAATGTTTCAAACATCACAAAGATTAGAGGAAGTAATATAATGGCTATTCAAACTGTACAAAATTTACCGGCACAATTTGTTCAAGACTTAGGTCAAGATTTAGCAAAACAAGTAACTGCACAATCAGGTGTACCTGTAGTATCAACAGGACTCGCTGGTATCTCACAACAAGCAGGTGAATCTGCTGCAGACTTTGCAGCAAGACAAAGCGCTGCTCAAGACTTTACAACAAGACAACAAAATTTATCAGGACTTGCACCACAAGTAGCGGGTCAAGATGTATTGCAACAAGCGGCAGGTAGATTAGGTGCAGGAGCTGCAGGAATAGATCCAACTACTGGACAAAAAACTGGGTTAGCTTCTTTCGAACCATTTTTAAATCAAGCAACATCACAAGCACAAGTTGCTGCTGGATTAGGTTCCACGGCCCTTGGACAATTAGGAACTGCTGCATCAACTTTTGGTGGAGTACCAACAGGTCCAATGACAACAGCACAAACACAAGAGTATATGTCTCCGTATCAATCACAAGTAATTGATGCTTCATTAGCAGAATTTGATCGTAATAAACAAATACAAGAACAAGGTATACGAGATCAACAAACCGCTTTGGGTGCGCTCGGCAGTGGTCGAGCGGGAGTGCAACTCGCTGAGTTTGGCACAGGGGCAGCGAGAGAACGAGCTTTATTACAGGCCGGTCTCTTACAGCAAGGTTTTGGACAAGCTCAAGCTGCAAGGCAGCAAGACATCCAAAACAGATTTAACTTAGGAGCATCACAGCAAGGTATTGCTGGAGCAACTCAAGGTTTAGGATCATTTCAATCAGCATTAGCTGGTCAACAAGCACAACTTGGACAGGCACAACAACAATTACAAGGCACAGATATTTCACGTTTAGGTTCATTGGGCGCATTGAATCAAGCACAAACACAAGCAGGTTTTGATGCACAAAGAGAAGCAGCAAGACAAGCAGCATTCTTACCACAAGAACAATTAGATAGATTTGCTGGTCAAGTTACAGGAATCATGGGTGGTTATCCTGGTCAAACACAGACAACAAACATACCTAACCCTACACCATTACAAACTGCATTAGGTGTTGGTACAACACTTGCAGGTATCTATGGTGGGTTGACTAATCCTGGAAAAGTAAACTTTAATTTAAATGCACCATCAGGGTAATTATGAATAGAACTTTAAAAAGACCAATGTTTAGAATAGGCGGATCAGCAGGAACTGGTATTACATCAGGACTAGATCAACCAAGAAAACAATATGCAGAAGGAACACCTAATCCTTATGCTATGGGAAACTTTGCTCCTGGAACATTACCAGGTTTTTTAACTGGTTTTGGTTTAGATATGTTATCAAGACCACCACAAGGAAACATACTTCAAACAGCAGCCGTATCTGCTAAAGAACCTTTTAAAGATTATCAAGCAGCTCAGTTTGCAATGGGTCAAAAAAGAGGTGAAAGAGATTTTTTAAGAGGTGAAAGAGAAGCAGGTCAAGAATTTAAAGCTGGAGAAAGTGAATTAAATAGAGCAACTCAATTAGAAATTGCTGGTATGAGAGATAATAAATCTGATGCTTTATATAATGCAATGTTAGAAAAATATGTAACAGATGGTCTACCACCACAAGCAGCTGAAAGAGCAGCAACATTTGATACTCAAATGTCAGATGTTTTAAGAAACGAAGTAGGCGGTCAAAAGTTTGGTGGAGTATTAAGTATTGATGTTAGAGATCCTGAACAAGAAAAAGCTATACTAAAACAAAAAAACAGATTCAATAATAAAGTTTTTTACGATCCATATGAAGACAACTATAAATATTTAGTTATTCAAAACGGACAAGTTATATTTGATGAATTTAAAACAATCCCTGAAATTAAATTCCCAGACTTTACAACTACACCACAAGAACAAAAAGACTTGTCTGGACCAGATATATTCTCTCCAGAAATAGACGAAATATCGGGAGCGTAGGTATATAAATGGCATTAGAACCATTATTTCCAGCTGAAGAAAATAATGAAGTATCATGGTATACTTCTGGTCTTGCAGGTATAGCATCCGGTGGTATTAAAGTTGTTGAAGGAGCATTTTCATTAGGCGCTGAATTAATTGATTTAGGTTTTGATACTAACTCTGCAGCTAATGTAGAAATGTTTTTTGATAAACTAAATCCACTAGAAGAATATGCAGAACAAACTGGTATAGGTAAACTAACACAAGC
>Ga0209535_1001128_pt1 | contig 18324 bp, 25 predicted proteins | sample LinPmetageLP28_FD_184041 | JGI IMG/M metagenome (GOLD analysis project Ga0209535, IMG submission 184041) | Marine viral communities from the Pacific Ocean - LP-28 (SPAdes) (version 2) | ecosystem: Environmental > Aquatic > Marine > Oceanic | place: Pacific Ocean | collected 2009-08-22
GTAATTTTGGTGCCGGATCATAGATGGAACTATTGCCATAAGTTTGATGATCTTTGTATCCAACCATACGTCCTTTCGTATTTTGGAGTGCTGCCATCATAGCGATGATTAGGAATATTGCAGGTGGTCCAATGATAAGGGCACCACCAATTACATAATAAGTAAGGAGTTCAGCAATAGAGGTTTCCATCAATAGGTTTCCGAAAGTTGTTCCACAGTATAACCGAGTAAGCAGAAGAAAGCAACTGCCGTCGCGGTAAAAATAATCTCAGTCATTAGAATCCGAAGACGCCAAAGAAAAATACACTACCACTAGTGGCATAAGAGACGACAGCAGCAACAAATCCAAGCATAGCAGTGCGTCCATTTAGTTTCTCTGCTTTCTCTGCATATGTCTCAAGACCATAACGCTGTGCGTCGGTTTCTGAGATGTACATTCTAGGTTCTGTGGCATACATGTTTGTACGGCCACCATCTTCAGTTGTTACAGTCATGATACACTCCGTAATGTTTCTTTACATATTATATAGTAAAAAAAGAAGGGCGTCAAGCCCTTCAAAACAATTGTTGTAGTTTATGTAACAAAATTATCAAATTCTGGTGCAGACAAGTTGTTCAGTAGTAGCATTTAATTTGCAAGAAAACTTATCCTTACGCATTTCAGATGCTTCAAAAAGTTCAATTGCAATAAGTGCAAACAATTGAGCTATCAACATACCATGTATGATATAGTTGCCCAATTCTTTTCCATTTACATTTTTCATAGAATTGAAGTTATACTAATACTATTTACCAAATTAAAAAGTAACTAAAGAATTCTATCAAAATCAATAATCCATGTTGCCGCCATAGCTGATACAGGTCTTTTTGTTTTCTGCTGATGACCTACACCACTGTCTCACATAGGCATCTGCATCTTTGGTCATTCTAAGGTGAGCATCGTTGTGGACCACCCCTATGAATGCTATCACTCCGAACATTAGGAGTGAGGTCATTACCCCAGGATTCGTTATGAAAGTTATAAAATATTTTTTCATAAAAAAGGGGATGCCGTCGCACCCCCAGTATAACATCTAGATGTTTATGTGTCTATATTGAATATCAGAAGCTGTACTTCAGACCCAACTTGGTTCCATAACCGCGATCGATGTTGTCGTCGCCAGAACCGACGAAACTAACTTCGCCATATGCACCCAGTGCATCGGTGACAGCAAGACCCAGGCCTGCCTTACCAGAAGGAACGGTGTCGCTTTCAGCGCCATCAGGAGAGACTACACTAGCTCCTCCTTGGACGTAATAGGAAGCAGACTCACCAAGTTCGCCTTCATAGCCAACGTGAAGATCGGTGGCGGTTCCTGAGTAATCAGAACCAGTCCAACCTGAGTTGGCTTCCACGTTCACATAAGGACCGGCTAGGGCAGCAACTGGAGCAAGGGCAATAGCAGCGGCAGCTGCAGCGATAGTCGTTTTAAACATTAGAATTTCCTCTTTGAATTTACTTGCGGAATGATTACCCGCAGATGAAAGAGCCTCGACGTGGCTCTGTTACGCAACTGTCACACTGAACTAAGTATTTTTACGGTGTGACAATTGTTATTTATCTTAATTGATTTTTAAGATAATGTCAAGAAGGTGGGGTTTCCGCCTCTTGTGCTTGCTTGGCAGCACTGTTTTCAGTAATTCTGCCAAGATAAGGATCATAGTTCATATAGTCTACAATGTCAATGTTGGCACCGTTTTGAGCCCAGAAGTTAGAAAGAGCATTAAAGTTTCCTTGATGAAAGACTCCAATATGTTCTGGATGAATAGATGATCCCAATTCCGTCTTATAGATTAAGAGTGGAATTGAATAAGTATTACCTGAATTATAAATCAAATCATCAGCAACAGCGCGTGGTTTACAACCATTATCCAGTTTATACTTATCCTTTCTACAATGTAAACGGATCAATTTTTCTGCGTGATGACGATTAATTAGATAACATGCAGTAGAGAAATCATTAACAAACCTCTTATGAAGTTTGACATGAATATCTCCAGTGCAGATGATTGCAATTTGAACAACATCCCAATCATATGGAACATGTGCATAAAAGTCTTTCCAAGAAAAGTTCCAGTACTTAACTAAGTCAAGGTTGCAATCATCTTCCATTATTATAGCATAAGGGCTATCAGATGTGGCAAGCCAATGTTTAATTGCTTTAAGATGACTAGTAGTACAACCAATCTCACCACCAGACATGTTATTAGGATATGTCCCAGTAAGAATATTACTTAGGTCATCCTCTCTGCCATCATATGCAGAGATGCGTTCATAGTTTTCAACTTCCCAGTAGTCAAATTGATCCTCCATATACTGCTGTCTTTCTGGTTGCCCATCAAGATTGAGATAGTAGATAGGGCCAATTCCCTTTAACTTACATGCTGCTTTGTTTTTATCCTGCAATTCTTTCATAATTCAATCCAGTATACAGGATCTGTAGGAGTTTTAAAATTCACTCTCTCGTCAACTTGAGATTTAATTTGATCTTCAGTAACATATACTTCATACCCAAGATTTAAAAGATCTTTACATAAACGATATTGTTGACTCTCCGTAAGAATATCAGTACCACTCTTATATGCAATTGACTGGAAACCAAATGGCAACTTATTTACATTTTTTGAAACAAAATAATCTCTCAAAAACTTAGCATGTTCATCATTAAAATTATCTGTAGTTTCCCCCAGATTATATTTCAAACCAAGTTTTTCTGCGTAAGCAGCAAAAGCGCGGTTGTCTCTTGGTAAACAAGGGCCACCATACCCATATCCATATTTCAAATACTTACCACCAACCCTAGTGTCAGCACCTATAGCTTGGAGTGCCAAGTCAATCTCATCACCATGACCAGAAAGAGTCATCACTTCTCCAACCATATTTGCATAACTAATTTTAGTAGTCAGGAAACAATTGACTGCCAACTTAACCATCTCAGCAGATGTCGTGGACATAAAACTAATCCGAGGTTCAGTCTCTTGAATTTTATTATATAATTCACAAAGATCTGCATAGATCAAACTATTATTACCACCGATCAACACCATATCCGCACGTCTCAAATCACGCACAATTGATCCTTGAGCAATAAATTCTGGATTATAAAAAACTTCTATGCCATGACCATCCAATTTTTTTTGAATTTGTTCACAGTCTCCTGGATTAGTAGTACATCCGACTACAAAAGATTTACCTCCAATGAATCCAGATGTTTTTTTTATATCATCAACAACACCCCAAACAGCACTTACATCATAACTGCCATCCGGAAGAGATGGTGTTGCAACAAGAGTGTATATGATTTCGCATTCATCAATAACTTTTTGATTACTTGTAGTTGCAGTTAGATTTGTTGCCTCAAGCAACAACTTTTGTACTTCAGGTTCAGTAGTTTCAATTGTACGATTTTGAAGACCCTTTACATAATCTTCTCTACAGTCTGAAACTACAACGTCATATCCTGCTTGCTCGCAAAGAAGAGCAAAACAAATACCAAGTCGCCCTGCGCCAATTACTCCAATCTTCATAACTTAAATGTCGGGATAGATTCCATCTTGTGCTTATTTTTACAATTGAATTCGTGCAGAATTCTAACAGCAGGGCCGTTACCATGCTCCATTGCATATTCTAAATCTTCGTATGATGCACCAATCTGTGCCTCATCGGTCCTTGAATCTTCCCACAGACCGTCTGTAGGAGGTGCATCAATAATACGTTGATCTACGCCAAGATGCCTTCCAAGTTCCCATACTTCAGTTTTATATAGATCAGCAATAGGAGCGATGTCAACACCGCCATCACCATATTTAGTGTAGAATCCAATACCATAATCTTCAACCTTATTACCAGTTCCAACAACAATACCACCTACATAACCAGCAATTTGATACAGAGTCACCATGCGAAGACGAGACTTTGTATTAGCGTTGGCAAGTTGATTATCAAGGAACCTACCATCAGTACAAGTATCAATAGATTGCATCAATGACGAGTAAGTATTACTAAGATCTACTCTAACCTTTTCAACATTCTCATATTTCGTAGAAAGATAATCAGTATAATCACTTGAAAGTTTATCATTTGCTTCACTTGAAAGTAAAGGCATTGACAACACATAGGTAGGCATACCAGTTTCTGCACAGAGAGTAGAGACTACTGCAGAGTCAATACCCCCCGATACACCGATCACCAATGATTTAATATTATTTTTATCTGCGTATTCCTTAATCCAGTTCGTGATATTAGATTTAAGTTTACTGTAATTTTCTATTCTATTCATAGGACAATCCAATCTGGGCAATAAAGGTCTTTAGTATCTTTGTCTGCATATGCAGGTCCGAACCACATCTTTGGTGCGATAACTTTTTTATCTGGATTAGAGATAAGCCAAGCACCCCACCAACTCATAGAACTATTAGCAATAATAGCATGAGAACACAAAGACATCAAGCATAAGTCAGCATATGGTGTGAATGACCCATCAGCATACTTATCTTCTGGTTCCGAAATTAAAAATCTGTCTCCTGAAAAGAACTCTTGTTCTTTAACCCACTCAACAGAATCCGAAAAAACAACAACAGGTTGTCTTGGATCAAACTTTGATAGTGCTTTCTCATAATATTCAATGGATTGCACTGGATGCATAGAACCACATTGAGTATAGGACCACTTAAATCCACGAACATCTGTAAGGTTAGGATCTCCTCTACGAACGTGAAGCATTATAGGTTCTTGACCTTTAAGCTCTTGCATTATCTCTTGACAGGGAATCAAGTGTTCTTTGTGAAATGTAAAATCCTTACGAATAACATCCGTAATATGATTGAAGTATCTCCATGATTGAAAGAATCCATAGAGACTCATATTATCTGGACATTGTTCAAACACTTCTTTAGAGAAATGAAAGTGTGGTTCCTGAACATATTGAAACTCTTCAATAACACCTTCTTTCCTTTCTGGGGATAGTTCAAAGCATTCATGAAGACTATAATTTTCAATTCCCTTTCTATCTGGTGGAGGAATACACCAATCATAATCATGATGAGCAGCAATACCACGGAGAGCAGCATACTCAAACATTTGATTTCCAAGTCTTCCAAGACTTCCTATGTGATTAAATGCTAGCATATTTTTTAAGATAATCTTGTTGCGAATAATAGTCTAATAGTTGTTCACGATCCATACTCTGGATTCTTTCCCACTCTGCCATATTAAATTGCATATGTGGATTAGAGAACCAGGAGTTTTCACCTCTGGAATGTTCTAAATGATAAACTGGTTTATCAATTCTACCAACATTATATCCAAGTGTAGTGAATCTGTAAAATCTTTCCTTATCTTCTGGTGCATATGCCTTGAAGTTTTCATTCTCCATACCACCATCAATGTAAACTTGACGACGGAAGAACTGCGCCCATCCAAAATCAGATGTAGAGTCTTCAGATACAGCATTCAAAAACTCATAGTCACCAGTTTCTAAAAACTTAGATACCGTGATGTCAGTGGCCATAACTTTCTTTTGATAGAGTCCACTACCATATGGATATACCACATCATAGATTTCTTCTATAATTCCAGTATATGCTAGCACATAAGATTCAATAGGAAGAATGACATCACAATCATAGTTGACCACAATTTCAGTCTTCGCCTCCATGATCATTTCATTGAGAACTCTCTGTCTATGAAACAGTGGTTCATGACTTTTCTCAAAGATATGAACAAGATCCACAGGAACATTACATATATCCTGAAGGATCGGCATTACATCTTCTTGGAAAATTGATCTAGAATCAACCTCCTTAACAATAATATTTGTTTCAAAGTTTTCTAATAGAAAAGCTAAGGAAGTAATAACATTTCGCATTCTATCATCCGACTCAATTCGAATAGGAATAATGAATGTTGCTTTAGATAAATCAGTTCTCATCTGGATACTTTCTATTTCTCACAAACTCTGGATATTTTTGTTGTACATAATGATATTCTCCTCTGTTCATCATCCAGTTTCCCTCTGAATGTTCAATTACACAGTCATACTGCGATGTTGCCTGACTGCTCACCCTGTCATCATGTTCACGATTTGCAACCAATACGTCAGAAATAAACTTAGGCATTCCATTGTTCCACCTCATTCTATGATAGAAATCAGTGTCAAGCAAGAGTTTTAAATTAGTATCAAACTCTACCTTACAATCATTTAGGAAAGAAACAACGGAGGGGCTACTAAGAAGGTTTCTACCTTCTAAAGTAGAGTCTGCCCATACCGGCATTTTCTCACTTGCATATTCACCATTTCTCAATTCACAGAAACCACTAAAGACCCACTTACACTCAGGGTCCTTATACTGTTCATTGATTTTCTCAAGAGCAGTATCATCTACAAATACATCATCAGAGAACATAACTTTGATAATTCTACCTTCACAATTGTCCAGGGCAATGTTTATGTTTTCGCATGGTACATTACCCTCATATCTAACGTAAGTAAACTCAAAGTCGTCAGAGTATTCTTTACATACATCTAAGATAATATCATTCTTACTCTGATCTGAAATAACAATATCAATATCATGAAAGGTCTGACTCTTGATTGATTCAAAGAGTTCTCTTAACCACTTAGGACCATTCTCACCACGATCATGGCATGGGATAGCAATACTAATTTGCGACATCTAGATACTCCCATCCCTCTTGATAGATGTCCGTAGGATCCTCTCCATCGGGTCCAAACCATAGTTTAGGACCAATGACTCTATTATGCTTTGCCAACCATGCTCCCCACCAAGAGAAGGTGGAGTTAGCAATGATGCAGTAGTCGCACATAGACATCAAACACATATCATGAACATTGTCGCTCTCAGAGATGAAGAATCTATCCGAAGCAAAAAACTCATGACCAAAGGCCCACATAGGATCATCAGTAAATACAAAGACTGGAATGTCTTCTGGTAGTTTAGACAGTGCCTCCTCATAGTAACTAATAGGAAGGACCGGATGATATGACGGTTTGATCAGATGATCTGTACGTCGAACATGTAGAGAGATTGCCTCTGTATGTCCTTCATCAATAACAATCTCTTTCCAGATCTCGTCACACAATTTCTTTACATCATCACGAAACTCAAAGTCCTTACGAAGTTCTTCTTCTGCATGAAAAAAATATCTTTCAGACTGAAAGTAACCATATAGATTCACATTATCAGGACAAGTCTTTACAAGTTCTTTATCATATCTAAAAGAACTCTCCTGCTTGTACTCAGCATTTAACATACCAATATTCTTAGCATCTGACATCTTGAATGCCATAAAAAGTTTATGCTGCTCTTCTTCGTCAGTGAACTCATCATCAGTTCTAGGCCCATCAGGAACAATAAAGTCATATCCCCTTGCCTTTGCTACACCTCTCAGAGCAGCATATTGAAACATTTGATTGCCAAAGCGACCATTCTTTCCTAAGTGATTGTGTCCGATCATGATACTTCAACTCCTGGGGGAACTCTATAATGGAAACCAAATGGAATCACTCCTTCTGCTTCAGGTACTCTGGTTTCCTGTGAGAACTTGACAGCAACATTAACAGGAGCATACTTACAATTTTGATCAGTGAAAATGTGTCTGTTATGAACACATACATTCCCATCTTCATGATAATTTATTACACCTTCAGGCATCCAATAAAAATCACTATTGTTTGTTTCCCAAGGAACTTCCACTTTAGTAGGAACCTCAAGAAACTTTTTACTTCTCAAAGAAAAACCACCATTACCTACACGATGATGATTGCCAAATGGATCAATATAAGCATCCTCAACATAATCCCATGGAGCTCCAATATAATCATATTCCAACCAAGTATCATCCCATTTGTCAGGAAACAATACAAATCCATCTGGTTGAACTAGGAGACAGTGTGATGTATTGATGTGATTGTGTAGATTATAAACAACATAATGATTGTAGTCATTATAGTTTTTTATCTCTGCGACTGGTTCTTCTAAAGTAATACCCTCAGATTCAAGAGAAAGATTCTTTTTGATCTGTTCCTTTGTCGTTATTAGTTTAACTTCACCAAACTGAATACCACTCATACTAGTATAGACACCATTCAGAGTTCCGTTAAGGTCATCTGTGGTGTCTATGGAAACTAAAGTTACGTCAGGCAGATTTAGCATAATACTCATGAGCAAACTGTTTACAAGATTCACTTTGATAAAGATATCCTTCTCTATCTAACCATAACCATCGATCATCATTAACAATACTATCCTTCATTCTCCACCAACCATCAGAGCGTGACCAATCAAACCAATACATAGGAGCAATCACATTCTTTAAATTATCATTAGTCCAGATAGGCCAAAAAGCAAAGGTTGATGCTGAGATAATAGCATACTTAGCAGTGTTTAAAATACTGTAGTCCATCGATACAGGACCACCAGGATATACATACCATCCAATATTTTTCTGATCTACATCTTTTTCTTCAGCAACAGCAGATCCAACAACAGGAACTCCGGGAATCATTTTATTCGCTGTTTCAGGATCGTCAGTAACAATCACAAACTGAATATCTGAATTATTTTCACGCATCCTCTCCATTGCATTATGATAATACTGAGGGGGAAGCATTGAGTGGCCTGTAGTATAATCTCCACCTCGTAATTGAATTACACAAATATTATCAGAGGAGTAGTCTGTAACTTTATACTGATCATTATATGTCAACCAACTACAGATTTTATCTCGGTATGGTTCAATATAACTCATCCGTTGAAATGTTCCGTTTATATAAGTCCTATCTTCTAGTTCCCAAAGATTTTTATCTTCATCACCAATCTCACCAGGAGCAGAAGCATGATGAATCCACTCTTCTTTATAATAATTATCAAAGTCTTCATTAGGAGAGAAATCCTCATCCTGCTCCACATTAAGACTAATTTCTTTCCCCCAGTCCATATTCAAAAAAGGACCTCTCCAACCAGGAAAACTCACACCCCATTCATAACCTTTATGCTCTGCAAAAACTCTACAGGATACATATCTCCAAATCTGATTACCAAGACCAGCATGTTCATGAATACTTGCTGCTAACATTATTATCTCCTGTGATATCGATTACTATACTTTTTTCGCAGGATGGTAAGACCATTGTGCCAAGGTAAGGTAGACCATTCCCAAAATTGCGGATTCAGTTCTGCAACTGCACGATAAGGTCCTCCACCATCCCATTGAGGCCCACCATGAGCAATATCGCAGTGATAGAAAGGTTCAGTATTTCCATACATCAAATCATGCAAAAGAATAATGCTACTAGGACCTACCAACTCATCCAACAATTCAAGTTGTTTCTTTACATGAGAATATGAATGCCAATCATCTACAAAGACAACATCAATCTTATGGTCTCTAGGCCACTCTTCCAGAAATCTTATACTATCACTTTGAACAAATTCATAATGGTTCCTATCATCAAAACCATTGATTATAGGAGTATATTCAGTCGGTTGATTGAGATCAACAGACCACAATTTACCTCCATTTAATTTTGCTGCCTGATACAAAGGTTCTGATGTATGACCTTCTCTTACTCCAAGTTCAACATATGTCTTACCTCTGGATGCAAGTGCCATTGCATAGATAGAGATTAAATGGCGGTCAGAGTCTAACTCACCATTTAAGGCCTTATCAATAAATTTATCCATTTACAAGCGCAAATCCATTTACAATACTATCAAAGAAATCCGGAAGAGTCAATCCATCAAGACTCATTTCCTGGGCTTTCTGAAACAAATGATCATTCTCAATTAGAAGATCTTCTGTGACCTGTGAATATTTATCTACGAATAGGACGGGATAATCTTTAAACAATTCTTCCAGATAAGGATGTCTCTTCATAACTGGCACTCTTCTCATATAAAGAACCTCCCAGTTGCGATGACAATCAATAGCATTTCCTCTAGGACAAATCATAAATTTTGATTGACTTAGATTATATAAAAAGACTGAGAAAGGAACTCTTTCTTTATGAACTTCTGCCCAAGATTTTCCACTAAAGTAATCTTTAACACCAACTCTCTCACTATGAGAACTCTCATTATGACTAACATACAAAAGTCCCGGAGGATTTTTTGGTAATGATCTCATAGCACTTTTAATATCTTCATTCCTATTATCATTTGGATGCATTTTTCTCTGCAGACCATAAGGTGCTGGAATTACTTTTCCTCCAAAAGAAAGTGCATTAGTGGCAGATATGCACAAAACATTCTCAGGGATAACATCAAAAATATATTTGTCTATAGGAGTATCTTCTAGATTAGTGAAGATAATAAAATTCATATCAAAAAAATTAGAACATAGTTTTAAAAGATCACTTTTTTCCATCATTGATCTTACTATTGGCCAATCCTCTGCTTTAACTTCTTCAATCTCCCTATTATATAAACGAATGTTATCAATAAACAGGGTCATATAATTCCTGCTTTCCTTTACCTCAAATAATTTAGAAACAAACTCAACATTTAAAAGACTTGCGTCTTTCATAAAAGAAGTGTAGATGTTTCCCCATTGGCCTGATTGATCACCAAAAGAATAATCACACAATTGAGATAATGCTACACCTTCAATCAGTTCCATGGTTTGATAAATTCAGCATACTTCTCTTGATTTTCCACAATATAATCTGGATAGGTATCATCTATTGGAACAGATTTGTAAGTCATCCCACGATTGAGTGGATCAAGGCCTTGTTCTACTTTTTCTTCTGCGTTGGAAACATTAACATCAGTGTTGTTCTCTGTATGTTCATATGATGCCAACTTTAATTTAAAGTTTTCTGCACTACCAAGAAAACTAAAGTGCCACCCTGCATCTTCAATCTTATGGGCATTAGCATGATCCTGACGATGCTGATCTATAGTAGTGGACTTCAAATGCTTCCAGGTACAAATCCTAGACCCCATCCAATCCTCTTGGTATACGAAATTTAGTTTGTAGTAGAATGCTCGACAAAGAGCAACATAGTGTTGATTGGGATTGAACCAATCACCCAAAAGAGATAGGACGAGAGGATTAATAATCTCATCAGCATCACTAGTAATAATCAAGTCATCATCTGAAGCTCCTGCTTTTTCAATACCAAAAGCACTGTTGTTTCTATTATAGATCGCACGTTGAAATCGAATAGGAATATCAATAAATTTAGTTCCATATGGATCCTTATCATTATATGCCACATGATGCTTTGTCTTTTCCATCATGTGACTAAAATCATTTGGAATTTCTTCAGTCACATGATGAATAATCTTATCATTAAATTTCCCAAATAGATCTTTATTTTCCTGATAGTATAAAGGTTTTTCATTACCACTTACAGTGAACGGAGATTCCGTAAGAACAAAATAATCTACAACATCATTTAGAATATTCAATCGCATCTCCAAAAGTTCTAACTCGTTGAAGAAGATAAAGGAATCAAAAACTTTCATTTAATTGTACCGTACATAACTTTTGGATTAGATTCTACACCATGCTCACCATTAAAATCAATATTATGAGTATCTGACATAATTTCAATAAACTCTTGATGAGACATATTTCCATCATCCACATGAAAATCATTATGCATCACATAAAACCTATCAGATTTTTTTACAAATTTTTCAATGTACTCCATCTGCGTTTCACGATCACACTCCGATAAAGCATAATTGCTAATGAATAAATCAAAATTTTCATCAACTTCAATCTCTTCTCCACGATGAGAAAGAGTGGGTAAATTAAATTTTGACAAATATTTGCGAGAGAGTTCATTACACTCCTCCAAATCAATCAAAAGGTAATTATCAAAATCAACGAAAGAACTAAGAACTTTACACAAGCCACCATATCCACCACCAACTTCAACAATAGATTTTATATCAGTACCAAACTTATTAGTGATATCAGATACGTTCTTAATATATCTGATTGTTGTTGGCGACATAGAACCAACAACAGGATAGTCAAACATGACTGGATTGCCAATCATGTCATTCTTTTTAATTTCATCAAGTTTATCTTGATAATCAATTTCAATCTCATCAAGATATAATTGACCTTCTTCTTGAGAAACATGTTCTAGAACATGACGATATGCACTAGAACTCTTAAAATTATCAAAGTAATCTGAATTAACTGCGGCCGCATGGCATACCTGTAGATATGGCATGACTGCAGAATCTTGTAAAGTCCAACTCATTTGTAAATAACCTCCTTACAATCTATACCCAACATAGTTTTATATGGTTTCCATCTTTCCTCTGGAACAACAGTAGGGTCTACCCACCAGTCTTCATAAGGATTTCCTTCAGTCATCACATTTTTAGCAACTAATTGATATCCATGTGATTTTAAAATACGTATTTGCTCATCCTGAATGTCAGGCCCATCACGATAGACATCAGTCTCATATGTAATAACAGAATATCTATAATCTTTCAGTGGCATCACTTTCAAAGAATTTAAAGTTTGCTCAGCTGGATCAATATCAAGTTGAAGATAGTCAATTTGCTTAGGATAATTTCTTTCTTTAAACAAAGATTCATAATCAAATATAGTTGCATCAGCACAGATACACTTATTTTTTCTCATGGAATTGAAAAATTCAACCTTTTCGTCATCCAGTTCAAAGGATACTCCCGTCCAGTCAAACTCCGTTTCTAAAAGATATGTGTTACTGATAACTCTCGGTTGATCCGCACCTAGTTCAACATAAACTCCATTCTTTTTACCGTCAAGCATAGACAGTACAAATATATCCTGCATTGATTGAGAATAGTTATTTGCAATATTTTCAGATCCAGGAAACTGATATCTAAGTTGATCAAAATCTGAATTAAAATACCGGGGAGAGTTTGGCCATTTACATTCTTGCATAATCAATTCTTCCAGTATTCATAGATTCCTTCTGTAACTTCATATTCCATATTCTTTACCTTTCTATTTGGTTGCTTCATTGCCCAGACAAACATATCCTCAATCAATTCCTCTAGTTTAGTATCATCCTTAAACTTAAGCAAGTTCTTTGCCTTATCATGATTGCAATATGCATGTTTTGCTTCATGTCTCGGTGGACCATGCTCAATTGGGACATCATAATTATATTTTTTACCAATTGCTTGAACTGTTTCTGCAACTTGATTTAAACTAAAGTATTTGTCGGCACCAATATTAAAGATTTCACCATCAAACTCATTTAATAAAATATCAAAGGGTTCCATATAGTATTGAATATCAGAGAATGCACGAGTTTGTTCTCCGTCACCATATACAAGAATTGGTTGGTTATTCAAAGTCTTACGAATAAAAATACCAATAACATTACGATAACGATCCCAAATGTTTTGATAAATTCCCAAAACATTATGAGGACGTACAATATTATATCGTAACCCAAACTGTTGACGAGCCATTCTCAAATCACACTCTACAGTATACTTTGCCATACCATATGGATCGATTGGTTGGGGTTGTTTGTCCTCTGTAAAGGGAGGTTCTTGTGCCCCATAGACGGCCATGCTGGAAGTAAAGATCATCTTTGTGCCATAAGTGATACAAGAGTTGATCAAATTAGCAGAGCAAATTAGATTATTTCGATAGTTGTAATTACGAATAAACGGAGATAATCCCTCTGCAGCATATGCCGCAAAGTGTAGAAGAACATCTGGACGATGCTCCTCAAACAATTCTTCAATTTTTTTACGTCTTTCTAAGTTGAGTTTTACAAATTGAAAGTTTTCTCCTTTTGGAATAAATGCTTTATGACCACCAGACAAATCATCAATACCTATGACATGGTGACCATTTTCCAGCAAATGGCGACTATAATTTGCGCCAAGTAATCCAGCGCAACCTGTAACAAAGATCTTCATCTATACTCTAGAATAAATTTACGTTGCTCTTCTGTATTTTTCCAACTGCATGGAAAAACGGGAAGATAATTTTCCAATTCCATCACATGCACATCGACATTCTTATTGAATAGCATACTATAATTTAGATGTTCTGTCAACAATAGATCTGTAGTGTATAAGTTCTTAAGAGCCGAAGAGCAAAGGGCAGATGCCATAGCAAAAGTTCCTACACCAGACAATGCAATATTTTTTGCATTCATTAATGTTGCAAAGTCATCTGCAACTGTAGAAGATTGTATTTTAACTTTATCAATCTTTTTCAGTTCATGAATGATGGGATTCTGTGCATCTGGTTCTGTAATTATAATGACATTCTCAAAGGAATCAATTAAGTTTAGATAATAAACTAGAGGATTTGGAATATAATTCGTCGGTGGATCAAATATTCTATGATAATTATCCCCACTCCTGAGGTGCATAACAATAGTATCATCTCCAATAGTTTCTTTTTGAGGTAGATCTAGAAAAGGTGATACAAACTTCTTACATGTCTCATGCATATGTTCATAAGCATATTCCTTAGTTACTCCAATCTCATTACCACCAACAAAACATCCGTTTTCGCAATGAACTAATGGTTCCCATGAATAAAATCTACCAGATACTTCAGTATCATTATTTCCAAATGATAAATCAAATTTTTTAATAATACTATGATCTAGTCTTTGAACATATTCTTGCTCATTAGTTTGTGCAGACATAATACAATTAGCAACCTGTTGAATATTATTACCCAACCGGCCAGACCAATGAGAGACATAATAACTCATGGAGTAATTACTAATTCATTTTCAATATTTTCTATGTCTTGATTCCAATCAATAAAATCTGGATTACTGCGATTAAAGTGAAGGTCATTTAAATGATTGCGAATTTTAAATACATCTTCCCAATCAATATTATCAGTAAACCTTTCAATAGCACTAAGAGTTTTAACTTGAACGAAAGTCATCCCATAACTTCCTGGATAATGTTTCAATAAGATATCTTCATTTTCATAAACATCCATCTCCATCACATTAGTAGGAAGGTTAAAGAAGTCCGTAATCGCTTCATCAACTCTTTTCCACTCAACACCACCAATCAAATCTCCACCTTCCTTTTCCCAATGAGAATCATGAAAAATAAGATACCCACCTTCTTTCAAATGATTTACCCAGAAATATAGCTCTGCAAGAACTTGCTCCCTAGTATGAATAGTGTCAACAAAAATAATATCAAGGGGATCTTCATCCCAAGTTTTACCTAGGGTTACACTATCTGCTTGATAACAAGTATAATTTTCACTAACGAATCTACGACCATTCTTAAAGAATCCATCATAGTCCAAATCACAACCACAGACTTGATTATTTCTTTGGTCAGCCTCAATAGACATCACCGCAGATGATGCACCTAAACGAACACCTAGATCTATAAATCTAGCATCCTTCATTGTACGAACTAAGTCTGCAAGTTTCCATGCATTTTCTCCAAGGTCACAATGCGGTTCGTTAATAAACCGCTTAAGAGGTGTTAAATCAGTCATAGTTTTTTCTCATATCATTGAACACATTTGAAATACCATCTTCAATAGATGTTTTTGGTTTCCACCACTTTGTGATGAAAGTGCTTGCTTCGTTTCTTTTATCTTTTTGAACGTTATCCTTTTCATCTGATGGGGAGAGAGTAACATCTTTCCCAATGCCTTTGAATAACGATTGAATAATCTCACCAATCTTCAAAATACTTGTCTGATTAAAAGATGTAATATGAAGATTATCATCAGAACTTAACTCATCATAATTATTCATCACAGACTCAAGAGCTTCACAGCAGTCCTCAGCATACAGGAACTCACGCTGCTCTGTACCGTCTGTCAACATAGAAATATTTCCTCCCTCAAATCCCTTACGAATGAAGTCAGTGATGACATGTGCTTTTTCCATATCATTCTCGATGCCATAGACATTCCAGAAGTGAACATTCAGTCCTTTCAATGCTGTGGTATGAAGTTCACCTACACGCTTCATTACGCCATAAGGAGAGTAAGACATGTTACTCATCTGTGAAGAAGCAAAGACAAAACGCTTGTTATACTTTTCAAGTAAGGCAAAAGTATTTGCCATCATCCTGGTATTATTATTGATGAATTGAAAAGTATGCTGATACTTTTTCAAGTAGTGTGAACCACCAACATCAAATGCAAGGAAGAATACAAAGTCTGCATTCTTGATAATACTCTCAACATAAGTGTTTGGTGTTACACGAAGATCATTCTGTGGCCCTTCAACAAGGTCAATACCGATTACATCGTGACCCTTCTCATTCAGGTACTCTTCCAAGTAAGCACCGATCTGGCCAGCAGATCCTAAAATTGCAATGTTCATTTGTTTTCAATTTGTTCAGAAATCCAGATGTATGTTTTACGAATACCTTCTTCAAGAGTTTGTGAATAGTCCCATCCAAGATTTTCACGTATTAGGTCATTGTTAGAATTACGACCACGAACACCAAGAGGTCCATCAATATGAATCTTAGAAACTTTTTTATCGGCAACCTTAGCAGCAGTTTCAACTAATTGATTGATAGTAACCATCTCTTCAGAACCAATATTAACTGGGCCCATAAAATCAGATTGCATCATTCTGTAAGTTGCTTCAACGCATTCGTCAACGAACAAGAAGGAACGAGTTTGTAACCCATCTCCCCACACCTCGATTGCTCCACCTGACTCCGGGAGGTAAGCGACTTTACGGCAGATTGCAGCTGGTGCCTTCTCTCTTCCACCGTCCCAGGTGCCCTCTGGTCCAAAAATATTGTGATACCTAGCAACCCGAACAGGGATGCCATGGTTGCGATTGTAAGCAAAGTAGAGACGCTCACTGAAAAGTTTCTCCCATCCATATTCCGAATCAGGGTTTGCAGGATATGCGGATTCTTCACGGCAGTCTGGATTATCAGGGTCAAGTTGATTGTGCTCAGGATACATGCAAGCAGATCCAGAGTAGAAAATCTTAGTCTTATTTACATCCTTATCTAAATTAAGAAGATGTTGTTCTTCAAGTACATTCAGATTGATGGATACCGAATTGTGCATGATGTCTGCATCGTTCTCACCAGTGAATACAAATCCTGCTCCACCCATATCAGCAGCAAACTGATAGATCTCATCAAAAGGTGAAAGAAACTTATCTACAATCTGTGCATAGAACCCACCATTAACGCCAGTGGTACGAATACAACGACGAACAAAACTTCTATCACGCAAGTCACCTTGAATGAATTCGTTTGCTTCAGTTTCAGAAAACTCAGGACGCTTAAGGTCTACACCGCGAACCCAGTATCCTTCTGAGCGCAAACGCCTAACCATATGACTTCCAATAAATCCACCCGCACCTAGTACAAGTGCAGTCTTTTTATAGTCACTCATTAAACTCATATATCTCTTCAATATGTATAATACTAAAAAAGACGGTTGTTGTCAACCGCCTTTGAAAGGTCTTGCCATGCACGCCACTTGCTCTTTAACCAGAAGCAAGAAACTGGACGGTAGTAACCCACCCGCACCACTTTGTTTTATCTAAACAAAGAAACTCAAAGATTACTAAACTTAGCAGGCCATTGCGATTTAAGTATAGTAATAATTGCATTCACCTTTGATGCCAAATCCCCATTAGTCTCATCAGAAGACTTTGAATTTACTTGAGATTCAAGTGCTTGAAGTCTTGCCTCAACTTCAACATCATACTTTGACATTGCTGCACCAGATGCAGATTTTGCTGCCTTTCCTTGCGTTGACATAATAGTAAAATTAACTCTTTGATTATTTAGTTTTATAAGGGTCTAATGACTCCACCAGTTCTGTTACAGTCAATCCGTGACTTTGGCCCAATTAAGGACAGTTTATGAACCTACAGAGTCTCTAACATAACAAGGAACACCATCAGGGTCTAACCATTTAGGATATTCTGGGTCTTCAATAGCAAGAAGTAATTGATCTGCATTGTCAAACAAGTAAATGTCAGAGTACTTTTTAGTATACTCATGTGCTTTTTGCATACGAAAATCTGGTTTACCATTCAATTGAATGTAACCCCTCTGAACGAACCGATAAGGGAATCGCTCATGAATAATAATAGTCTTTGTTGAAGCAACAGACTTAGGATCTAGATCGTTCATGCTTCTACTGCTTCAAGATCAATTGCAACTTGCTCAATCAGAATATCATAATCATCAAGAGCATCACCTGAGAAGACGACACCAGTGTTTTCATAATAACGACGGACCTTTTTGAGAAGTTTCGGATTCTTCACATCCAGGAAGAACTCTCCATTTACCGCACCCCTG
>Ga0209535_1001129_pt1 | contig 18321 bp, 13 predicted proteins | sample LinPmetageLP28_FD_184041 | JGI IMG/M metagenome (GOLD analysis project Ga0209535, IMG submission 184041) | Marine viral communities from the Pacific Ocean - LP-28 (SPAdes) (version 2) | ecosystem: Environmental > Aquatic > Marine > Oceanic | place: Pacific Ocean | collected 2009-08-22
AGTAGTTGAACACCCTAAAACAAACAATCCACCACCAACGTCTCGTTGATTACTTAGAGGGTCACGACCAAAAGCAAATTTACCGTCAATGTCATTGTCATAGGCGTCTTTACCAAAACCAACAGAGTAAGTACCCTGCATATAGACGTTATTTCCTAATGCAATACTTCCGGTCGATGAGGCGGAAGAAGATTGACCAATACATATTGAACCCGTAGAAGTTGCATTTGTAGCATTACCTATCGCTACAGAGTTACTACCTGTTGAGTAAGCAGCATTACCTATTGCCACTGATCCTGTACCCGTAGCACCATAAGAAGTGCTGTTATTTTGCACCGAAAAACTTCTTGTTCCACTTGCTCTTGATTTTTCAAGTGCTATAGAATTTGTACCAGAACCCGCAGCACTATCACCTATAGCTATAGCATTGGTGCCAGTAGCTGAAGGTTGTCCACTAGGGCTACTTTCATTTGCAGCGTAAAGATCAGCACCACCGCCAACAGCACTACCACCTAGTAGTAAATCAGTGCCGTCAGAACTAAGTACTACCGTACCACCAGACCCTGTATGATTAATTTCTATTTGACCCATTATGCGTATGTAACCTCCGAAGTCTGTACGTTAGCTACCCAACGAATGTTATGACTAGCCTCGCCTGTAACTTGTATCTTTAAAGCATTGTTCGTGTTATCTGCACTGAGTGCCACTGCCCAGCTAGAGGCATTTGTAGCCGCCATATCAGACACGTTACCAAGTGCTAATGTTGTAGTGCCGCCATCGTTGACCAACATGCCTTTGATCTCCCAACCAGCATGGGCTTGCGCCCCATTTTGCATTGCGACTACGGTGCCGTGAAAGGTGATACAGGTGTCTGAAGCGGCTACGATTTGGTTGTCAGCAGCGGCAGTGCTATTGTTTGTAGTCATAGCTTCTGCTGTGGCATCAGTGGTGTCTGAACGTAGAATAAATGTACCACCTTGAGCATCACCATCTGCTGCAAATCTACCTGCTGAATATGCAAGTTTTCCTTTTATTGCTGAAAGAGATTGCACTCCCATAGCAGTTGAAAAAAGATTAGTAGCATCACATTCTGTACCAAGACACATAGAATAATTGCTAGTGGCATTGTTGTATTGACCAAATACATGGGAGTTTGTTCCTGTAGCATTTGTCATGTATCCGATAGCAATAGAAGCTGTTTGTGATGCCTTTGCTCGATACCCAAGTGCTACTGTGTTAGTATTTTTAGCCCCGTAAGTAGAAGAATTATCTGCTATAGCAGCAGCAAAAGATTGTGATCCTGAAGCTCTACTTTTTGGCCCTGCAAGTGAGTCAGTACCCGATGCTACCGCACTATCCCCAATCGCAATAGCGTTTGAACCAGTTGCTGAAGGCTGCGCTGATGGGGAACTTTCATTAGCTGCGTAAAGATCAGCACCAGAAGCAGCCGCTGCAAAGGCTAAATTTCCTGATCCGTCAGTTTTTAAAAATTGCCCATTAGAACCATCAGAGGCAGGAAGAACAAAAGATAGGTTGCCACTGTATGCACTATGTGCTGCAGATTTTAATTCTGTATAATGTGCATTACTTGATTCACAGTAGAAACGTATAGCTGCAACACTGCCTGTACCTGTGCGTATATCTACTCGACCGTCCTGTAGCGTCACCCCTCCACTAGAACCATTACCACCAAATGTTGCACTGCTGCTATTACTTAATGCAACTGTACCTGTAGCATCTGGAAAGGTAATAGTACGATCTGCTGTAGGATCAGTAAAGGCTACAGTAGTTTCATGGTCATTAGCACTAGAACCTTCTACAGTAAATCCTGCATCATTAAGAAATAAACCTGTTACTGTAGGACTTGTTATTGTTTTATTTGTAAGTGTTTTTGTTGTAGCAGAGAAATAAGTATCAAGTAAGTCTACATCACGATAGCCAATATTATTACCATTATCAAAAACAAGAAGTGCATCATTGTTTGCTATTGCTGTGCTTGTATCTACACTCACTGCTGAAAAGTCAGCTACTGTGTTTAACTCTGCACCTGTAGCATTAAGGCCAGTTACATTATTGGCTGTACCATTAACGGCTTGAATACGTGCTTCAACAGACTGTTGAGTAGGAATAAGAGTAGCAGAATTAGATGACATATTATCTTCATCTACAAAACCTGTAATAGTAATAGAACCATCCGTTAAACTTCCATACGAAACAGTGCCACCTGTTATAGTGCCTGTTGTAGTAATAGCACTTGAGCCATTATCAATAGCACCAAATCCACTTGTAATACTACCACTATTTAAAGCACCAACTGTTGTAGCAGCCGTAGTAACAAGATTAGGCATAGCTGTGATTTCATCATCTAAGTATGCAGCTAGGTCTGTTACAGCAACCTGTACCATAGTGCCATCGTCATTTAAAACAACACGATCAGCATCAACTATAGTAGTGCTTGTTGCAGATGTTCCCCCATCTAAAATATTTAATTCTGCAGGTGTAGAAGTAATAGCTGTATTACTTGCAACAGCTAATACAGGAAGTGTACCTGATTGATTAGGCAAACTAATAGTTCTATCTGCCGTGGGATCAACTATTGTTAAAGTAGTTTCGTGATCGTCTGCACTTGCACCCTCAAACACAATTGCATTTTGTGCATTGATAGTTACAGTATCTACAATAGTCTGTGTACCTGATACAGTTAAATTACCAGAAACTATAAGGTCTTGTGATACAGTAACATCACCATCAGAAGCAATAGCAATAGCATCAGTATCACTAGCAGAGCCAATATTACCCCCATCACTAATAATAATATTACCGCCTGTAATATTACCTGTCGTAGTAATAGTGCTAGAACCTGTATCTATTGTACCAAAACCGCTGGTAATGCTACCACTATTTAATGCACCAACAGCGGTCACACTACTAAGAATACCTAAGTTACCACCTAAGTATGTAGTTAGATTTGGCAAAGCTACTTGCTTCATAGTGCCATTATCATTTACTACAAATCTATCTGCATCTACAAGAGTAGTAGAAGTAGCTGATGTATCACCATCCATTATGTTTAATTCTGCAGCAGTAGCTGTAACTGCTGTACCATTAAGAGTTAGTGCATCAGTTTCTAAAGTACCATCTACATCTACATCCCCTGACACATCTAAAGAAGCGGCATCAAGCTCACCAGTAATTGTAACATTTCTTGCGCCAGTAAAATCTTTGTTACTGTCTACAACTACAGCTTTAGATGCTGCAACAGTCCCTGCTGTTATGCCATCTATAGTTTCTAATTCAGCTTCATTTATATCTGCAGAGCCAATAACAAAACTTGTACCTGTAATTGTAGTACCTGTTATTGCTGCTGCACTAGAACCACCTATAGTAGCACCATCAATTGTGCCACCATTAATATCTGCAGTGTCGGCTACAAGAGCATCAATATTAGCAGTACCATCAATGTACAAATTACGGAACTCAGAACCTACAGCACCTATATCATAAGTGTCATCAGCAGAAGGAATAATAGAGGAAGCAACATCTGCAGTGATTGTTACAGTATCACTAGCAGCATCACCAAGAATAGTGTTGCCACTTACTGTTAAATTACCTATGATACCAGCATTTGCATCTACATCAAGTGTATCTATGTGTGCAGTACCATCAAGAAATAAGTCTTTAAATTCTAACGAGCTTGTACCTAAATCAATATCATTATTTGTTACAGGAACAATAGCACCATCTTGAATGCGTATTTGCTCTACTGCAGCATTAGATACTTCTACAAATACCCCAACTCTGTTATTGCTAGTATCAATAGCTACTTTATTTTTTTCATCTGAGTCAGCAATAAGAGGTACATAACCACCCTCTGTAGCTGATCCATCATGTGTGTGTCCTGTAGCTAATGCAAAAGTATCACGTAAAGCGTTAAACTCTACATTCAATGGGTTCGCACGTACAACGGCTGTTGCAACAATATCTGCCGATGACTGTCTTGCGTAACCTGCCATGTGTTATCTCCTATCACCTAATCCGTAAGTCACCGTAACCGCTTGAATAGTGTGGCTAGGACTTGTGTTATTTGTAACGTAAGTCATAGAAATTGAATCTCCTGACCCGCTAATTGAAGTACTTTTTATTGGCGAAGGGTTGCCATCATAAATATCTGTATCATCATAATTTGTACCTGTATCATCAAAAGTTACTGCAGCCCCTTCTGTTGTAAGGGTAAAACTAGAAGGGGTAGCTATTTCTGAATCACCAAAGTTGTAATTAATACCTAAAGAAATTTCTGTTTCACCTTCTGTTTTAAGGTAAGTTTTAACTTTATAAAATATTTTTCTTATGTCTGTATCACCCATAAAATAATAAGGGGTTTGATAGACACTTAAAATATCAGACCCATTAAAATTATTGCCTGTTTCTTGTCTATGTACTTTACCTGTACTATCACCATGAAGTACAAACTCAAACTGTCCTATGTATCCACTAGCTACAGCAGTAGCTTCTATACCTACAAGCTGGCTGTATTCAAAAGTAGACTGAGCAGTAGGACTTTTACGAATAGCTCCTATAAGAGAAAGAGAAGTATTAGCTTCAAAGAACAATCTAAACTGTGATTTTCTTCTTACAACAACAGCTTTAAGTTTTGTTACATCTTCGTTAATCGAATAGTTTTCAAAAGTTTTTTGTATTTCTCTGGATACAGTTTCAAGTTCAACGTCACCAATTCTATTTGTACCTGATACTGGACGGATACCATCCGGCCCCAAGAAAATAATATCACCACCAAATTCTACCACACTATCTGATGCTACGCAACCCAAGTCATTAGTAACATTTTCAAGTAAGAAGTTAGAGTAGTTATCCCCTACCAATCTTTTAATAGCATTTTGACCAAAGATATATAGTTGATTACGAAACCCAATAATTTGAGTAATAGAAAAACCTACATTAATTACCCCAGCACCATTAGCAGGATCAAAATCTGTATCATTCAAAGGAGAAGAAAAATATAAATTAAAGGGGTAAGTAGAATCTCCAGCTAAAAATAAATGGTTAGCAAAAGCACTAGAAAACTTTGGTGCAGCAGGTGCATTTGCATGGTATAACTTTACGTAGTCTGTACCATTATATTTAGCAGCTTGATTTACTCCATCAGTAAGTATTAGTACTTCTTCAAACCAGTTATGTTTTGAAAACCTTACAATGTCTATATCAGTGAAGCTAGGGTTGGTGGGTCTGTACTCACCGGCACCAGAACCTGCTGTAATGTTTCCTGTAACTGCACCACCTGCAGCTATCTGTGTGACCGTTTTAAAATACTTTGTACTGCTTACAGTGACTGCACCGTTTGGTCCTGCTAAAGCCTCTGTTTGTGCAATATCAGATGAGTCTGTTCCTGTTATAGTAAAAGTTACACCAGAATTATTATTACCTGCTAATCCAGTTATAGTTAGTTTTCTTGGTTGTAAAGAAGCAGCAGTGTAAAAGTTAATAGCCCCACTATCTGCTAACGCACCATTTAAAGTAAGATTAGCTGCCCCACCTGTTGTTTGTGCAGCACATACTCCATCTGGATCATCTGCTACAAAAGAACTGTCTACTGCATTCCAACCAATAACAGTTGGTGTTCCTACTACAGTGCTTGAGTGAGTAGATGTTTCTCCTGTTAAAACATTGCCAGAAGCATAAACAGAAGAAGGTAGTCTACCAAAGTTTAATACTATAGAGTTACCTGATCCGTTAGCTGTCTTAGAAATAACAGTAGCAGTAATACCTGTACTAGAGTTATCGGAAGAACTTACTACAGCAGTTACAGTTTCACCTATAGTAAAACTAGCAGATTGATTGTCTGTTACTACTACTGTGTAATAATGGTTGTACCAATGTAGGTAATTGCTGCCAGAAGAAGGCTCACGTGTGGCAAAGATACCTTGTTTTATATCCCCATTAACAGCAAGACCAAGAACTTTGCCTGTACCAGAGACCGTCCCATAGCCATTAGAAAACCCACTGATGCGTCTGTATCCACCTTCTAGTGAAGGCTCCATATTAATTAGGCTTACAGCACTTCCCGGCATTTGGGCAGATTGTGTGAGAGGATCAACATTAGTTACAAGACCCCCGGCACAAACTGCAGCAAATGTTTGTAATTGATCTGCCATATTATATTACATTAGATTTAAAAACAGAAGTTCCACCAGCAGGAATTAGCATGGTAGAAATAACATTTACAGATTGATCTACAAAAAGTCTTCTCATCATTTTTATTCCGTCTTGAAATTTCTTTTTGTGAAGTTCTGAGGATTGATCATTAGATCTAAAGCTCATCATATACATCATTGCACCATCAATGACTACGTGTTTAAATCTATCAGGTACTACTGCTGTATCACTATATGCAACTAAGTCTGCTGGATATTTCCAGTATCTGTACTCTACTACATAGGAGTCATCTGGAATAGGGGTAACACCAAACTTAGTGTCTTGTGTCATGTAAACATTTAAAGGATTAGTATACCCACCTGTACCACTAGTATCCTCTACACTTCTATGACTAGTTAAATACTGATCATAGGTAATGAGGTTTAGTTTTTGTGGGCTGTTATTTTTAGAAGTAAGCTGTTTAATATAAAAAGTATCCCAATCAGCTTTAGAATAGTCTGCAGGAAAATCATAAACTTTTGTTCCTGAAACTAGTGTTTGCTCGTATGTAACTAAGGTAAAAGGCCACTCTTGAGCATCTTGTAAAAGTTCTCTTAAAGAAGAGTTAATAGCATCTTTTGCTAGTGCTTGCACATTCTTAACCGAACCAAAGTCAGCTTGGTCAATTTGAACCTCGTTCAATCTTCGCAACAGTTCATTGGTTAAGTTAATAAAAGTAGACATTATCTATCCTTAGTGTAGAAACAAGGGGCCAGCCTAAAGCCAGCCCCTCGTGTGTATTTAAGCTAGGTAGTCACGATCTACTTCATTAGCAGTCATGTCTTGACCCATATCAGAACAGTCCATCATAACTGCCCAGATACGCAACTTGCCTGTACTTACTGCACCACCAGAAAGTGTAGCAATAGTCAGATCAATGTTGTCATTTGCAACAGCCATTACGGGCTGATATGCTGCTGGATTTTGTGCGACAACAGCAGCGGCTGAAGTAGCATCAAAGCCATCAACAAATACATCAGCGTCAACCATACCAAGGTCCACAGTGAAGGTAGAACCATCACTAGCAGTATCTACTTCGATACCTGCATTAAGAACCATGTTCCCTTTAGGGACAGCAATTACTGGAATGACATCAGATGCTGCAAGAGCAGAACCTTTGTCAGACAAAGCAGTTGCTAGGTTAAGTACGGTTTGCACCATGTAAGGATTACGGCCACGTTGTGTGTTACCACGTGCCGATTGAAGTGTATTATCACCAAGTGCCATGTTTTATGCCTCCCTTACGCTGCGTTATAACGGGCTGTAACGATTGCTTCAGGACGAAGAATCTTACGACCGTATAGATGCATACCACGAACAATGTCAGCAAAGCTGTCAGGGTCACGATATGTTTCTGTTTTGTTAATCTGCTCGGCAGTTGCTACAGCAGAATCATGACCAGCTACGATAACACCGAAGTTAGTCAGTTGGTTGGCAGTACCAGTAGTTCCCGGTCCAGTACCCAAAGAAGGCAAGTTAGACGAGGAATATACACGGAAGCCGTGGAAGTTGCTAATGGTCAAACCATTACGCAGTCCACCTGATTCACCAAAATCTGCATTCATGAAGCGTGAATCTTCATCAGCAAGAATTTCCATAAATACTGGATCAACTACAATCCAACGGCCTTGTTTGTCAACTTGCTGTTGATCAAGCAAACGAGCCATACGAGCAACAACCATTGCTGGTGAAGCCGTAGCAGTTGGAAGTGCAGTAGCACCGGGCAAACGTGCAGCCAGAGGAATAGAGTGTGTTCCTGCAGAAGTTGTAGTGATGTTGCCGAAGTCACCTTTATGCAGTTGCATAGAGGAAAGCAGTTCATTAGAACCAGCAGTTGTTACTGCTTTGCTACCATTAACAGTAGTATTCAATGCATTAGCTTGTGCGTGCAAAGAAGACTGTTTGTAACCAGCCATGTAACCAAGAACTTCTTGGTCATGTTGATCAGCAAGACGGTATGCAGCACGGTTGGTTGCAAGGTCCATGAAGTTAATATGGCTGTGAGCTTCTTCAATGTCATCCATTTTGAAAGCAAAGTAGTTAGCCTTGTCTACTACCAGAGAAAAGTCCTCGTCATCCAAGTCTTGTGCTGTGACAGTAGTGCCACGTGCATACTCAGATACCGAAATTTCTGGTTCTTTAATAATTTTAACGGTATCACCTTGAGCTGAAATTTCACCGAAATAATCAGAGTTAGTAATATCGCCACATACAGTACTCTTGCGGAAAGCAAGCTGTACTTTTTTGGAATAGATGATGGGACTAAAGTTACCGTTTGGTAAATTCCCATGACCTGATGCGGTTGTAAAAGCCATAATAAGTCCTCCTATAAAGTTAGGCTTTGTTGAGCCAAACATTATCTGAAGAGGCTGATTCTTTTCTAGGGTGCATACTAGGATTAACTGGCCGGTTAATCTAAGTACGGGCCTATACTTAATACAGGTAGTCTTAGTGTTTTGTTTGAGCTTTAGTATGGGGGATTAGTACAGAAGGTAGACCTAATGGTGGCTTCTGAATACTAATCCCTAGTTATACTAACAAAATTATATTTGTCAAGTATATATTATCGTGCATTACCAGATAAATCGTAAATAAATTTACCTGTTTGTATTGCTTTAGTTATTGCTTCTTCTTGTTTCTCGTATTCTTGTGCAGACATACGGGCAATATCAGACTCTTTAAATGATCCAGATGTGTCCTCTGCATCAACAGAAGCCCTAGAAGCTTTCTTAACAGTACCAGCAGCAGCTTTACGTTTTGCTGCGTAGTCACTTTTAGTCATACCATTATCTACTTTATATAGATCAATGACACGAATTACTGAACGAGCATCGTCCGAGTTTTCATAAAGAGCATCTTGTACCCACTTAGGTTGTTCATCAACCCAATCATGAAACTGGTCTGATTCTCGTAGTTTGTCAAAATCAGGGTGAGAGTCACGAATGTCTTGCTCTGCAGAGGATCGGGATATTTCAGCTTCTTTAGCATCCAGTTTTTGTAAACGATCTTCTGCTTTACTAAACATTTCTTGAGCTTTTTTAGCAGCAATAGTTTCTACAATGCTTGCTACATCAGGATATTCTTTTGCCCATGACTCAATGTCTTCATCTGATTTAGGGGGACGAATGTTTTCTTGACCTAGACGAGCTTCTAGTGCAGCAAACTTTTCTTCCCAGTCTTTTTCTTTTTGTTGCATGTGACGCCGTACATCACCGTAACGTTTCTTAAAAGACTTTTCCTCACGGCTAAGATCTTTATCTTCAACCTCTGTCTCTTCTTCAGTAGCTTCTACTACTTCTTCCTCTTGGGTCTTACCCTCAAGTTCTTCAATTTCTTTTTCAGCTTCCTCTACTCGTTTACGATTACGATTATTATGATTAGGGTTTACGAACCCTGCTGTTTTTGGTTGTTCCATAGTTTGTAGTTCAGGCATATTATTTCCTTATGTTGGGGCCAGCCGTAGCTGGGTAGCCTTATTGTTATTTCTTCTTTCGTCTTTGTACTAAGCCTCCTGTAGCTCTTCCGCCCCTTCTATTATCTGCAGCGGCATCTTTTCTTGCTTGTTCTTTTACTTTTTCTGTATCGTAAGTATCTCTAGTTACTGTTGTTACTTTACCATCTTTATCTTTATATGATTTAGTAACTGTTTTACCTGTTTTTGCAGAGTCATACCTATCTTCATCATCACCCGTCCTATTATTATCTGCTGGTTGACCAGCAAATTGTTGTGCAGGAGTTTGAATAGCAAGGTTTCTTATTTTACCAGTGGCCTCAAGTTCTTTATGTCTTTGTCTTTGTTCTTGTTTTCTTAATAAAAGTTCTTTATTAGTAAGTCCTCCTATGCTTCCTACACCATAAATATCTCCACTATCTCTAGTGTGAATATTTGCATCTGCACCTATTGGAGGACGAGATTTATATTTATCACTAAAAGCAGTGCTACTAGAAATAGCATCTTCAAAACTATTAAAACCATAGTCTATAGCAAAAGAATTTTTGTATTGTGTTCCAGAAGCAAGTAAGTCATTGCCAAGAGAATCGAGTCTTCTTTTTAACTGTTTTGTTTCTTTTGGGTCAATATTACCTAAAGCAACATTAATATCATAGGCGGCTCTTGCTTTAGCTATACCATTAAGATCATCAATTTTATTAGCAAGACCAGCAGCTAATCCTAATCCCGGCATTAAGACCCCAGCAATCATAGCTTCTTTTTTATATTCACCCCTAGCTAATTGTTTTTCAATATAATCAAGAGGGTTTGTAAAAAAATCTTCGTCTTGTTCAAACCAAGCTTTCTTTTCTGTTGTTGTTGATGATGAAGGTTCAGGGTCCGGTCCTTCACTTTCTTCATAACGATAATTAGGATCAACTACACACATTTGACCATTCCAGATCATACCTCTTCCACAACCACCTGCAGGTTCAACTGGGGCTGCGGCGGCGTCAGTAGGAACAGAAACAGGTGTTGGAGGTTTTACACCAAAGTCAGGGTTGTATGTTTCAGGCTCAAAGTATGTTCCTCCTACTGTCCTAAATCTATTAGGATTAAACTCTCCTGTTGCAAGAACGCCTTCTGCAGCATTAACTACAGGATTAGTTGTTTGTGCAGGGGAGTTTTGTTTTTGCATTTGTTGTGGTTGTACTTGAGCATTTGTTCTAGTAATAGAAATACCACGTTTTGCAAGCTCTTGCATAATCTCTGGTTTTTGTTGGGCTAAAGCAGTGACTTGACTGATGATTTGATCAATCTTAGTAGGATCAGAGAAAAGACTTTGAGCCATTCCACCTGATGCAAACCCTACTTCCATACCCATGCCATTAATACGTTGATTAACTAGAGGATCATTTTGTGCAGTATAGGCTATCTTATCCATAAGACCACCCTCAGCTACGCCTGTAACTAACATTTGCTCTAAACCTGCAAGGTCAGCTTCAGTCAAACCTTGCTGTGACTCAATAGGTTCACCGCCTATTCTACCATCAGCATCCATCTGTTGCAAGCCCATTTTTGCTTGAGTACGTAAATCCTCAAAGAATCTTACACCGTAGTAACGTACAACATCAGCAGGTACAACGTACTCACCTTCAGATAAACGTGCAGGTATATCATCACGTACTTCTTTAGGTAGAGAGCCGGGAGGTACATCATTACCTGATACTGGGTCTCTTGTTTCTGCTCGTCCAAAGCTCATTTCCATTTGGTCTTTCATTGCTACCCCTCCTTGGGCAAACTTTGCATTTCTGTTAAACTTTTCTAAAGGATTAAACTCTGCATCTTTATACCTAATAACAGCAGAACTGTTTACACCATTACCTTCAGGTCTATCTACTAACATAGCATAGCTAATGTTATTTTTATCTTCTACTTCATTTACGTAAGGTACATGAGTAAAACCTTGTTCAGCAAGCTGCCTTCGTATAATTTGCATTTTTTCAAATACAGCCCCATCTTTAATTTTATCCATTTCTTTAACTAAAAAATTATTTAATCTTTTTTCTGTCCAAGGTTTTTTACCATCTAGAAGAGGTTTGTTTGTTTTTAATTTTAATTCGTAAGTTCTAGCCCCTTCCATTTTAGAAAGACCTTTATACGAACTAAGATCAGAAAAACGATCTGCTGCTGCTTTAGTAGTACCAACATGCACACCTAAAAAATCATGGGCTTTTTTAGGGTTATTAAAACCTAATCCTTTATACTTAATTAATTCTTTTAAAGTCATGCCTTGAGAAGCAGCTTGGTCTCTGGCGACCTCATCTGGAAGTTTAAACACTTTAATTTCTTCTGTGGGAGAAAAACTTTTTGTAGAATGATAACCTGTTTCAGAGTAACCTAAGTTTAATGCTTTTTGAGTCTGCGCAGGATTTTGTTTACCCTTACTTTTACCCATCTGTTCTTTTGTAAGTTTTCTTTCTAATGCTCCTAAAGGCCCTTGTTTATATTTAGTATCAACAGTTTCAAAAATATCTTCAAGTTTTGTATCTATTGCAGAAACAGCTTTGTTTGTTTTTTCAGAAAAAGTTTCTTTCTTTACTTCTTGAGGTAGTCGTCGGTAAAAACTTCTAAAAACATCAGAAGGTTTTTGTTGTGGTGGGAGTTCTTTTTTTCTTACACCTACTGTTGCTTGTCCATGTATAGCATCACCAAAAAAACTATGAAGTTTTCCTTGACCTGCATCTGACATAATGTCCACCATAGCAGGAACATGAGTATAGCCACCTTTAATTAGAGCATCTAATCTATGATTACCTTCAAAAATTTCAGCAGTATGTCCTTGCCAACCTACACCAATTTGTATTGGGGTTGTCATACCGTTTGTTTCAATATCTTTTAAAAGTTTATTCGTATCTTTTACTAAAGGATTACCGGGAAAAAACTCTAAAAAATCTTTTATAGGCACATACTCTATTGTACCTGCTCTTACACCACTACGAAGTTCACTCATAGCTTCTTCATTTATACGAGGGAGTTTCATATCCCCAGTGGGATTAACAATATTAACACCTTTTGTGGGGCTAGGAACTATTAGAGTAGATGGGTTTGAAAATTCTTCTGTTGTTAAACCATAACCATTAATACCTTGTTCTTTCTTTTCTATAGCTAAGGCTTGTTTATATTCTTCTGAAGGTTCAAATACTTTAGGTATATTTTTTATTTTTTGTCCTGCTTGTTTTGTACCAGCAACTGCTGCATCTACAGCATCATCAAGTTGAGTTAAACTTTTTGCCCCTGCTGTACCCATAAAAGCATCAGGTATAGAGTATATATCTCTTTCAAAACGTCTTTCTTTTTCTTCTGTAGGCATAATCTCTGCTACAGTACCAATAGCAGTTTTTGCTGCAGCATCTACTAAATCTAAAGCACCTAACCCCATATCTTTAAAGTAATCTACAGCACGTAAATACCCATTATATAAAGCAGGATCATTAGCATCTGTCTCAGTTACACCAGCATCCATAATCTTTTTCTTAGCATCTTCCCAAGAACTTTTAGCAAACTGTAAAGGGTTAAAAGGATCAGGTTTATTTTGAATACCCCCAAAGTACACATTACCATAACGGTCTGTGCCTGAAGGATAAGAAATTTCAAATGGGTCTTCTTCAGCACGTGGTATTGGTATATCTAACTCAAATGCTTTTTGGGTTTGTTCAGCCATTAGCATTAACCTTTAGTCTAAGCTGCTTTAAAGCTTGCAGTGCATGTATCTGTCCCTGTATTCTATACATTACATGAGATTCATCTGACTGAGAAAACATTTTGTAACTAGCTTGAATGCGTTCATCTAGTTCAACTTCAAATGCTTTCCATGCTTCTGGGTTATTTACTAGTAGTTTTAAACTCACTGCATTGGTCCTTGTCCAGTGTTAGCTGAGAAGCCTTGTTCTCCCGGCTGAGGTGCTGTGCCTGTACCTATAGTACCCCCTCCGCTACCTTGAGTATCCTGTACCTGTGCCCCTGCTGGTGGGCCTCCTTGTGGAGCTGGTGGACCTGCCTGTGGTGGAGGTGGTGGTGGTGGATTCTCCGCACGAAACTTTTTAAGTATCTCTGCTTGTACTGCAGCATCACCCATTGAGTTGACCAATTTGTCTGGATCAAGGTCCATAGACTTAGCAATTTCACGCACAATGTAATCCATCTTAGCAAAGGGTGCTAGTACAGGATTTTGTACTACACCAAGGAATTGCATTAGGCGTTGACTACGTACTTCATTAGCCATTAGGCTTTCAGTACCACGTGCTTTAACTTCAAGATCACCCTTGATTTCTTCATCATAATCAAACTGCATGTTGAAGTTGAAGAATGCTTTAGCTAATGGTGCTAGTAGGTAATCGTCTACATTCTTAACTACATTCCGTATAGAACCATTAGCAGCAGACATGAGCATACTAATGCCAGAAGCTGTACGTCCGACACCTTGTACTCCTGTCTGACCATGAGCAAAGCTAGGAAAGCCTGTACTCTCGTCTGCTAATACACGTGCCTTATCAAACATCTGCATGTTCTCATTGGATACGTTGGGGAACTTAGTGCCAAAGATAGCTTGTCCCGGCGCCCCGCCTTGGCGACGAAAGACTTTGCCGGGATATACTGAAAGGTCTTGGCCGGGAACTAGGTTAGTCTCGTCCACCTCAATCAACATATTACCAGATAGGGCAGCATTGTCAACAGCCATACGCATAAAGCCATTCATAAGTGTTTGTGTATCATCCATATTCTCAGCAATACCTACACCAAACAAACTGTATGGGCTTACTTCATATGGTACTGCATAGTAAGGAATCATAGAAGGAGTGAATGGATTCATAACCAAACGCAATACCTTACCATTACATACCCAGATGTTTACATTAACTTGATCCATATCTGCTAATTCTGCAGGGATATCTATATCATGTCCTTCAAGAACTTCTGTGTCTACACTACCCCAAAACTCAAGGACTTCAAAACGTTCAGCTTTGGATTCCTGAGCATCATCTTCCATAGCTTGTTCCCACCATTCTTTAGTGTAGGACTCACCATCAGATACAGCAAGATCAATAGCATTACTTCTAAAGAAAGGACGTTTCTTAAGATTACGTAGTTGAGTACGTGACATTTTATGACGTTCTACTACATACTCAGCTTCATCCATATTGGCTGCATCAGGATCAGGGTAAAAGTTCCAAAGAGATACACTAGAGGTCTGAGGAATAGTTTTAATTGTAGGGGAGTACTCACCCTCTTCACTCCAATTAGCATACTCTTTGTCTATAGCAAATGGACCTTTCATTACGCCTGTACCAAATAAGGCGCATTCAAAAGCAGCTACACGTAACTGTTTGTTTGCATTAGACTCTTCAAGTTGATCATGGATTTTCTTTTCCATTTTCTTAGCTGCTACCATAGCAGGATGAAATGTAACCTCTGTAGCAGTACTGCCTTCACCTTCCTTGAGTTCTTCAGCAACAGGAGATAGTTTATTAGAAAGACCAGCTAACCGTTCTTTAAGATCAGTTATAGTTTCGCCGGGAAGTAACTTTTGGTCCTCTGCTGTTGGACCTTTAGCTTTCTTCATGTCATCATTAGATTCAAAATGTACAGCTTCTACTACACCTTCAGGTAAGGTAGTAGGGTCTACAGTAACTGGGAACTTATTGTTGCCAAAGAGTACTTCAATGATTTGACCATAAGCTGCAAGGACTTTAGTCTTAGTTACTTTGACAAAGACTTGAGATTTTTCTGTGGAAGTAAACTGAACATCAGGCCCATAAAGACCACGGTAATTACGATAAGCTTGTATCCAACGGTTTTCTTCTGCTTCTCTAGCATCAGAAGCTTTTTTATATTGGCTTTGAACAAGACCTACAATGCTACCTGCAAGAGGATCACTATATGTGTCTTCTTTCATGTCATCTAAAGAGCTTGCCTCTTCAATGTCCATTCCCATGCTTTCTTCAAATTCGTCCATAGTATTTCCTTAATAACCAAACGTTGGGTCGCTTGCTTGGAAGCCTGATCGTTGTGTTGCAGGATCAAAATCAAACAAACTGCTTCTTGGTCTTGTCATAACCCCGTACCTAATTGCATCATACAGGTGGTCTTCTGAGTGTGTGTCTACGTCTTCAGGGTTATTCTTATCCAGAGGTAGTGCTGGTATTTGTGATATAGTATTAGTACAAGTGTTAAAGAATACTAGCCGTGGTTCTTCAGTAAACTCGTCTACCTGCAACCGTCTGTGTATTTCGTTTTTACCTGCTACCCTTGAACCTCTGGACCTGTCAGCAGGTCTCCACCTACAGCCCTTCATAATCATTTGTTCAGCTAGACTTGGGCCAGTGTCTCCACGTTTATGCCAGAGAGATGAGTCAAGTACTCCGTAGCGTATCTTTTCTCCATCTTCTGCATCTAGTATCATATCAGCTAGGTCAGTAGCTATGATCTTTGAGCAATACATTTCCCGATAAACTATCAGTTGTTCATCAGGAGATACAGCAAACCAAACAACTCCTGAGTAAGAACCGTATCCATAGTCACATGCTCTAAACTTTGACCAGCTTCTAGGTATTTCAAAAGGTTCTATTACGTGTACTTGTCTATTCCACTCAGGAAAAGCAGCACCTTCATTTACATCCCAGTTACCTTCAAGTAGTTGCTTACGTTGATGCTCTGGTAGTGACAATAGGTTAGCTTCGTATAGACCATCATCAGCTAAGTACGGGTTATCAAATAAAGTAGCAGGAATAAACCTGCGCTTAAACAGTGGTTGACCCTCTTTTGAGTGACCTTTAGGCCAAGCAATAACCTCTCCTGTTTCCATGTCAGTAGCATCAAAGCTAGTATTATGTGGAGCTGGGTCTACAAAAGTCTTCTTAACCCATTGATGCCCACTTCCGCCGGGGTTAGTAGTTCCCCTTTGATATAAACCTAGACCACTATTCTTAGTAGTACGTAGGCGTGACCTCATATAGTTCCAAGGATAAGGGCTAGGCCATTGTGTAAGTTCATCAAAACCAATCCAGTTAAAAGCTTGTCCTTGGTATCTTTGTACATCATCATCCCTATCTAGATATGAAAGCCAAAGAGTAGCACCGCTTGGAGCTACCCACGTTTTATCACGTTCCATAAACTTAATCCCGGGGATTGCTCTTGGGTAGAGCTGTTTGGAGACTGAGATAAGTTCTCTGAGTTCTTCTGTGCTTCTCCGTACCAACAGCATAGAAGATAGTGGATTATTAAAATACCTAACAGGATCGGCCAGCATAGCAAAAGACTTACCACCACCAGCCGCCCCACCATATAATACCTCTTGTTCTGATGCTGAAAGAAAGTCTGTCTGAGGGCCGGGATTAGGCTCAAAGATAACGTCTTGAGCTTTTTCTACATCAATCGGCTCTGGCTTCACTCTCGCTGGAACTGGTTGAAGCTCTGGCTCCGATACGATTTCTTTCGAGGGTTTCCGCTTTTGCCGCCGCTTCTTTGTAGCGTTCAGCGTAATAGCGTTGCGTTGAAGCTTCTGCTTTACGTTTTCGTTCAAGTTTAACTCTCTTCATTAGACCCACGTGAGAAATGTATCTACCTGACTTCTCACTCAACCAGTTGGCTACATCTCTGTAGCTGTATTGCTTTAGATACTTCTTAGCTTCTTCTAAAGCTTCTAGCTCTACTGGGATTGGTAGTAGTATATCATCATCTTCAGGGTCTTGTCTATAGCCAAATGGTACAACTCTGCCTACTCTAACGACAGACAACCATTCATACTCACCATCAACTAGCTCTGGCTCAGGGAGCTTCCAAGTTTTATTAACTTTCATTTTTAGGTGGTAATATAAATACAGGGTTTTCAGCTTTGATTTCTACTTTATCTGTCTTTACAAAGCCAGCACGGTCAAGGAAATCTTTAGCTGCTGCCATCTTTTCTTTATTGCCAAGATCAGTAGGGTTAGTCATAACCTGCATCATAGAGTATGCAGCTTTACTACCAGCAGTGGCAATAAACTTCTTAGTAAGTTCAGCAATCTCGTCCTGTAACGCAGCAGTAATAGTTGTAGAGGACATAGTATTAGCATACCCTGCAAGACGTTTAGCTTGCACAGGATCACCTTGTGCCTCTTCAAACAGCACGTCAAGAAATAGCTGTTGTTTTTCTGTAAGTTTTCTCATGTTACTTTCCTGTGGGGTTTTACCTTCTTTGCAACTTTCTTAGGTTGAGCCACAAACTGCTTACCCGCAGCCTTGCCTCTTCGTTTGGCACGGGTTGTAGCAGCATACTCAGAATCACTAAGAGATTTAATAGCTTTAGCAGGTAGGTATCTTTCGCCGGTAGCTTTAGCCCCCTGTGTCGAGGGTTTACCACTCTTGGTCCTCCAATCTTGCTTAGTCCAAGACTTAAGACTTTTTTGACTTTTAGCCAACCCACCTGTATTCATTTTTTTAGGTTTACTTTTTGTCATGTTTTTTCTGTATAGCAAAATTAGCAGTAAGGCTTGCCCCCTTGTGAGGGACAAACTTACCGTCATGTTTCATTAGTTTTAAACTGCCATCTTTTTGTTTCATCCAATGATAGTTTTTAGGTGCTTCTACTTTCATTACGTGTATCCTCCACCTTTTGCTTTGTATTGCTTGGCAACCATTTG
>Ga0209535_1001130_pt1 | contig 18309 bp, 17 predicted proteins | sample LinPmetageLP28_FD_184041 | JGI IMG/M metagenome (GOLD analysis project Ga0209535, IMG submission 184041) | Marine viral communities from the Pacific Ocean - LP-28 (SPAdes) (version 2) | ecosystem: Environmental > Aquatic > Marine > Oceanic | place: Pacific Ocean | collected 2009-08-22
TTTTGCAACATCTGCATCTTTAAAGTATTATTGTACATCTCATGGAAATGGAATGGGTAATAGGGCTCAAATAGTAGATGTATTAGGTGGTATAACTAGTGGCTCATTTAGTGGTTCTTATCAAGGTAATGGTGCTAATTTAACAGCAGTATCTGCAATTTCATCATCAACAGCAGTATTAGCTCAAACGGCTTCTGTTGCTACAAGAGCAAACGCATTAGCACCTACAGTAACTGCAACTTCAGCATCCGTTGCTGCAAGAGCAACTACTTTAAGTGCTGCGGCAACAGCAAGTTTTGCCGATTTAGCAAGTAATGTACGTAACCTTTCTATTTCAGGATCTGGAGCTATATCAGGTTCATTATTAATAACAGGAAGTACAGCTTTAGCAGTAAGAGTAACTGGTAGTACAGCTTTAACAGGTAGTATTTTCCAAACAGGATCATTTAATGTAACAGGTAGTAGCATGTTATCTGGATCCCTAAGTATTACTGGTAGTACAAATATAATTGGTGCTGTAAGTTCAAGTGATACAGGTAGATTTAAGAGTTTAGGTATTAATGTTGCCCCTTCAGGTGTAGCCGGAGCTATATTAGCTACTAATGATGTTGTAGCATTTGCTTCTTCAGATGAAAGGTTAAAGGAAAACTTAGAACCAATTGGAAGTGCAGTTGAAAAAGTAGAACAAATAACAGGATATACTTATAATTGGATCCCAATGGAAGATATTCACGTATATGGTAATATGAAAGATATAGGTGTAATAGCACAAGAAGTAGAAAAAGTATTTCCAGAAATTGTAGCAGATAGAGAAAATGGATATAAAGCAATTAAATATGATAAATTAACAGCTGTATTAATCCAAGCAGTAAAAGAATTGTCTAATAGAGTAAAAGAACTCGAATTAAAATAATATTTATAATTGCATTAAAAAATAAAAAATGGCATTAACAGGAAATTTTAACAAAGTAACATACACAGATCATGAATCAGAAACAGAAGATATAACGGTATCTTACCCATCTTCATTGGATTCAAACCACCCTGACTACTCTAAAAGGGGTACATCTGAAACTATAACTCAACCTACCCAAGTACAAAGTACAGTAAATTATCCTACTGCTTATATTGTAGTTCATTCTTATAATGGATGGAAAATTGAATGGCCAGCTTATGATGGTGTTTCAGTAGAAAAAGACTGGGTTTTTACTATGGATTTAAGAATTTATGCAACTAAAGCTCAACGTGACGCAGATTATGAAAACTATACAGATACTTTAGCTTTAGCATGTGGAGCATCAGAGTTTGATTTTACAGTACCTACTAGTCAATGGATTTATGCTCATTTAAAAGGAATGCCTGAATTTAGTAGTTTAACAGATGTTTAAAAAGATTAATAAAAAATAAGATTATGGCAGTACCATCAAGTGGTCCTTTAGGACTTTTCGAAGATATTTGGGATGAATTAGACGGAAGTAAAGGAAGTAATTCTTTACATAGTGCCTCTATTCATGCAGGATTTTCTACTCCCGATGCTATGGGGGATTTTTATGGCTATGTAGATGCTGAAGCCCCAACATTAACTAGTTCAAATGCAACTTCAGTTGGAACTAGTACTATGGTTGCAAACGGTTCAATGACTAATAATGGTGGAGCTAATCTTACAGCACATGGTTTTTATTTTGGTACTAATAGTGGTGCTGCTGGTAATAATACTAAATATGATGTTGGTGCAAGAACTGGTACATCTTTTACCTTTAATAGAACTTTTACAAGTTTAAGTGCTAATACTACTTATTATTACTGGGCTTTTGCAACAAATAGTGTTGGAGAAACTATAGCAAGTAATAGAATAACACAAGCTACAAATTTACCTGGATTTGGTACTTCTTGGACACAAATGCCACCTAATAATAATGGAAACTTTGCTAATGTCCCAGGTGGTTCTTTGGCAACATGGATAAGTGGTGGTAATACTTCAAGTTTTCCAGGTGGTCAAACCGTTACAATGACATGGACTGCTGGTAATGTATCACCAGGTACTTTAACCAAAGGAACTTTTAATGGAAATACATCATTTAATTCAAACTCATCAGGATTTACTCTTACTACTGGACCAGGTGTTTATGCATTAGGTCAAAAAGGTTATTTAGTATTATCTTCTCCAGGATATAGTAGTAATAGTGGTCCAAGACACCCCACATTTGGTAATGGGATTACATGGGCAATCGGAACCTAAAAATATTTTAAAAAAAAGAAAAGGGAACGTAAATGTTCCCTTTTTTTTGTTCTCATAAACATTTTAAATATTTATACTAAACAAAACGTTATGGCAATAAAGCAAACAAAGGTAACAGAGGAAGAGTTAAAAGAAATTGAAGAATTTCAACAAAGTATTAATGTTATAACTTACCAATTAGGGCAGTTAACATTAAAAAAATTAAATATTAAAAAAGAAGAAGAAGTTGCAAAAGCTCAATATGAACAACTTCTCTTAAAAGAAAATGAGCTAGGAGATAAGTTACAAGAAAAGTATGGTACTGCCGAAATTGATTTAAAAACGGGTGAAATTACTACTACTAATTAATATTTTTAAAAATCTCTTATATATTTATTATTGATAAAATAAATTTTTAAAATGGCTGAAACATTATTATCCCCAGGAGTATTAACTCGTGAAAACGACCAATCGTTAATCACTCAAGGACCTATCGTAGCAGGTGCTGCTGTTTTAGGACCTACTGTAAAAGGTCCTGTAAACATACCAACTATAGTTACTTCTTATAGTGACTATAAAAATAAGTTCGGTGGTTCCTTTACTAGTGCGAGTATAAAATACGAATATTTAACATCAATTGCTGCAAATAATTATTTCCAACAAGGTGGTGAAACCATGCTTATAACTAGAATAACATCAGGTTCATTTTCACCTTCATCGGCAACTGCAAGAGCACTTATGCATGCTAATTCTGCATCATTTACATTAGAAACTTTATCAGAAGGTGAAATTATGAATAACTCAGGTAGTGTATCTACAAGTGGTTCATTAGTAAATGGTACATCTGATAATATAAGATATGAAATTGCAAATGTTGATTCAGGAAGTGGTACATTTAATCTACTAATTCGTAGAGGAGATGATACTACTAGTACTAAAACAATATTAGAATCTTGGACAGATTTATCATTAGATCCTAATTCATCAAATTACATAGAACAAGTAATTGGTAATCAAAGACAAAATTTTGATACTGATGGTGATGGAAATAGATTTATTCAAATAACTGGATCTTATGTTAATAATAGCCGTTTCGTAAGAGTATCTTCAGTAGGTTCACCAACATTAGATTATTTAGATAATGAAGGAAACTTTAAATCAGCACTTACTTCATCATTACCTCAAATAGGTAGTGGTTCAAACCAAGGAGCATTTACAGGAGGAGTAGGTAAAGTATTTGGTAACGGTGCTAATGGAAATACTAAATTAAAAATGTTTGATGAAATTGATGTTTCTTCAATTCAAGGACTAGAAGCTGCTTATTATACTTCATCATTAGCTTTATTACAAAATTCAGATGAATATGATTATGAAATTTTAACCATTCCAGGTGTAACAATTCATAATGGTTCTGTAGCAGTAGCAACTGCAATTGATACAGTTACACAAAGAGGAGATGCAATAGCAGTAATAGATACAAGAAATTATGGTTCAACATTAAACCAAGCAATAACTTCAGCAACAACACAAGATTCAAGTTATGCTGCAACTTATTGGCCTTGGGTTCAAGTATTATCAAATGAAACTGGCAAATTAGAATTTGTACCAGCTTCAACAGTAATACCAGGAGTTTATGCTACAAATGATAGATTAGGTGCTGAATGGTTTGCTCCAGCAGGATTTAATAGAGGTGGTGTAGGTGGTGTAATTCAAACTGAAAGAAAATTATCACCAACAGATAGAGATAAGCTATATCTTGGAAAAATAAACCCAATTGCAACATTCCCAGGACAGGGACCTGTAATATTTGGGCAGAAAACATTACAAACTAAATCAACAGCTTTAGATAGAGTTAATGTTAGAAGATTACTAATTGAATTAAAAAGAGTAATTGGTAATATTGGTAATACATTATTATTCGAGCAAAATACAGCTGCAACAAGAAACAGATTCATAAATCAGGTAAATCCTTATTTAGAATCAGTTCAACAAAGACAGGGATTATTTTCTTATAGAGTAGTAATGGATGACACAAATAATACAGCTGATGTAATTGACAGAAATCAAATGGTAGGACAAGTTTTCCTACAACCAACTAAAACAGCTGAATTTATAATACTAGACTTCAATGTAACACCTACAGGAGTTGAATTCTAAAAAATAAAAAAGGCAATATTTATAATAAACGATAAAATAAAATGGCAGTATTAGATCCTAACGAAATAATGTTCACCGCTTTTGAACCAAAAGTTCAAAATAGATTTATACTCTACGTTGATGGTATCCCAGCATATTTAATTAAAAATGCAACGGCACCAGGATTCGAAGCAGGTGAAATCATCCTTGATCATATTAATGTATATAGAAAAATTAAAGGTAAAGTCAGATGGAATGACATGACCCTAGGTTTATATGATCCTGTAACACCATCTGGAGCCCAAGCAGTAATGGAATGGGCTAGATTAGCACACGAAAGTGTAACTGGTAGAGATGGATATTCAGATTTCTATAAAAAAGATTTAACATTGGATATATTAGGTCCAGTAGGAGATGTAGTAAGCGAATGGGTAATTAAAGGAGCTTACTGTAAAACTGCTACATTTGGTGAGTATGATTGGTCAGCTGATACACCTGTCAGTTTAGACATCACCATAGCAATGGATTATTGTATACTAAACTTTTAATACCCAACCCTCCATACCTTTGAAAAATGGTGTTCCTTTTGGAACACCTTTTTCTTTTCATATATTTATATATGTAAAAAAATAAGTTTTAAAAGTATGAAAGAAAAAGTTACGGAATCAAAATTTAAATTCCCCACAGAAACAGTTGAATTACCATCTAAAGGATTAATTTACCCTAAGGATAATCCATTATCGTCTGGTAAATTGGAAATGAAATATATGACTGCTAAAGAAGAAGATATTTTAACAAATACTAACTATATTCAAAAAGGCATCGTATTAGATAAATTATTAGAATCACTAATAGTATCTAAAATAAATTATAATGATTTAATTGTAGGAGATAAAAATGCATTATTAATAGCAGCTAGAGTATTAGGTTATGGTAAAGATTACTCATTTAGAGCTTTTAGTAAAAATACTAATCAAATTGAAGATTTTATAATAGATTTAACTACATTAAGAGATAAAAATTTAGATCCTAAAAATTTAAAAGAAGAAGGTGTAAATGAATTTGAATTTACTTTACCTCATTCAAAAACCTCACTTACTTATAAATTATTAACTCATAGTGATGAAAAATCTATTGAAAAAGAAATACAAGGTTTAAAAAAGATTAATAAAGATGCTAATCCCGAATCTACTACTAGATTAAAATATATTATTACTTCAGTAGATAGTGATAGGGAAAAGAAAACTATTAGAGAATTTGTAGATACTTACTTATTAGCCAGAGATTCTAGATCACTTAGAGAAGAAATAAAAAAAATTGCTCCTGATGTAGAATTAATATATTGGAATGATGGCGATGTTGAGGAGGGCATCAATATTCCAGTTGATATTAGCTTTTTTTGGCCTGACGCCGGAATATAGATCAAGTTTATTTTCCCAAATACATGAAATAATATTTCATGGAAATGGAGGTTATGATTGGCACACTATTTATACTATGCCTATTTGGCTTCGAAATTTTACTTATAAAAAATTAGAAGAACATTATAAAAAACAAGAAGAAGCTAATAATAAAGTAAATAATCAACTTAAAAATAATTCTAAAGATATACAAAGACCAAATATTAATCCTTCTAATGTTTATAATACATCAATGCCTACTAAAAAGTAGGCATTTTTTATATTTATATACGTAAAATTTTATTATGGCTACTAAAAAAGACATAAAAATTCAGGAAGAATATAACAATAAACTTAAAGAAACAAAAACTCTTTTAGGTGACATAGACGACAAGAGAGCTGAACAAGTAAGTTTAAATTTTGCTGATACCGAAAGTGTTTTAGAAATTATTAAAGCAAAAAAAGAACAATCTCTTTTTGATAGTGAAATATTAAAAAGTGCTAAAGCTTTAAATAAGGCTTACTTAGATAATGTTACTAGTTTAAGTTCGGTTAGTAGGTTACAAAGTAGAATAAAGAAAACTGAGGAATTAAGAACTAAAAGCATACTTTTAAATCAAAGTGTTTATAAAAATTTAGGTGAAACGCAAACGGATTTACTAAAAGAGGTTGCAAAATTAGAGACAGAAGCAACAGATAAAAGAAGAGCATCAGCTCTTAAATTAGATAAGATTAATGATGGTAGGTTAAAAGAAAAAATAAATCTTACACGTGCTAATAATTTAGTAAAAGAGGCAGTTGGTTTAGAGAGTAAGAGAGATGAAATAATTAAAGAACAGTTAAATACTAACGCCCAATCATATTTAGCAAATAAATCTTTACAAGAAACTTTAAAAGATCAACTAGGTACTATGAAAGATATTGATAGTGTAGTTGGTGGTACTACTAGGTCAAATCTAGAAATGTTATCTAAATTTCCTATTATAGGAGATGTAGCTAAAGGTATTTTAAAGGATATGGATGTTCAAATTCAAGAAGTACTTGATGATCCTAAAAAGTTTGAAGAATTTAAAAAGAACTTTAATGTTAAAGATTTAATAGTTAAAAATCTTTTAAATCCTATGACTCTTACTTTAGGAGCAGTTACTGCTATTACAATAGCTTTTAGTAAACTTGATACTTTACAAACTAGTATAAGAAGAAACTTAGGAGAAAGTTATGATACAACCCGAAACCTTAGCTCTGAATTTTCTACAGTAAGTGATACATTAGAAATAGCTAATAGTTTAACTGAACAATTTGGGTTTAATGTTAATGCTGCTTTTAGTGGAGAAACTGTAGTAGCCGCATCTGAATTAGTACAAGCAGTTGGATTAACTGCGGAAGAAGCAGGAAAATTAGCCTTTCTTACTACAATAAGTGGTCAAAATTTAAATGATAGTTTAGATACTGCAGTTAAAACAGTTAATCCATTATTATCACAAAGGCAATTATTACAACAAATTGGTAATGTATCTTCTTTTATAGCATTAAATTTTGATAATCAAGTAGAATCTTTACTTCAAGCAGCATCTAATGCTAAAGAATTAGGATTAAATTTAGATCAAGTAAATCAAATAGCAGACGGATTATTGGATATTGAATCTTCTATTGCTAATGAATTTCAAGCTGAAGTAATTACTGGTAAACAGTTAAATTTAGAGAGAGCAAGATTTTTTGCTTTAACTAATGATTTAGCTGGGCTTACAGGAGAAATAGCTAAAAACCAAGAAATAATTAGTGCCTTTGAAACGGGTGGTAGAATTGAACAACAAGCTATAGCTCAAGCATTAGGGTTAAGTACTGATGAATTAGCTACTATGATTCAAGAACAAAAGTTATTAAATGGGTTAAGCGAAGAGGGTAGAAAGGAAAAAGAATTAGCTGATATAAAAAGTTTAGCATTACAAGAAAGATTTACTAAATTAGTACAAACTTTAGCTGAAGAATCCGTAGTTCTTTTAGAACCTTTAGTTGCGGGAATGAAAGTTATTGGAGATCTTACACATTTAATGGTAGATGGATTTAAAGCATTAAAACCTATAATCGCGACTGCAGCAGTATATGCAGGGGTTCTTGGATTAAAAATGTTAGGAGCAGCAATAGCAGCAGGAAGTATAGCAGCCTTTATTAAAACTCCCGTAGGAATAGCTACGGGAATAGTAGCGACTCTTGCTATTGCAGGTCTTGTGAAAAGAGAATATGACAGAGTCCAACAAGTAGGTGATGCATTTATTCCAGCGGGTAAAGGACCTATTATATCAACTAGGGAAGGTGGATTATTACAAGGAACGGCAAATGATGATATTATAATGGCACCTGGTATAGCAAGAGGAGGAAGGAATTCGGGTAATGCAAATGTAGTAATATCTGATCAACAACTCGAAAGAATGACAGTTGCTTTATCAAAAGCACAATTAAACATTAATGGTAGAAGAGCATCAAGTTTATTACAGTCTGATGCGGCTGTAACTACTTACTCTACTTCAGTATAAAATATTTATAATAAACAAAAATTAATTAATTATGGCAATTTTAGGAACACAAGATATTACAAAATTAAAAACCGCAAGTGGTCTTACTCCCACTTTAGATAAACAAAAAGATTCTAAATTACATGACGAGTATTCTATTATTGGAAGACCAAGTATAGAAAACAAACCTGTACCATCATCACTAGACACAGATGGTATACCTAAATTTACAAGTGATCTTTCAGGTGGAGAAAAGTTAGATAAGACAACTTCTATTTTAGACCAGGATATAGAACCAATTAAATATGTAGATAATTTACCTAGATAATGGCAATTAACCCTACTATACGAGATTTATATAACGATCCTGATAGTTTTGTACTTAATTCCCAGAATCAAAAGTATGATAAAGATATTAGAGGTGGGGGGTATTCTGGACAACCTTTCATAAAAACTCCTCCTCAAGGTCAGTACAAACTTACCAGAGACCAACTCAATAATCTAACTACCGAAGCGTTAAGCTTAGACTATCCAATTCGTGGTGGTTCCTATGAGGAATTAGCCGCTAGACAGGATTTTGCTCGTATAGATAGATTTTTATTATCTTATCCCCAAGGTAAAGCATTTTTAGATAAACAAAAAGGGTTGATGTTCTCTAACCCTAAAATGGAATCTCGTAAATCTGGAGGATTTGCTAATACTAGAACTTATAGTGATGGTCGAAACTTAATGACCCAAATAGCGGAGGGTGGAACTGGATTTCATCATCCTAATGCTGGTAGAACCTTACGTGATCTAGAATTAGAACAAAATAAATATGAGTATGTTGTTTCTCATAAACCAAAAGAACTAAATAGATTAGTTACTTTAACTAATATAAAAATAAACAAACAAACACCCTCAGATTTTCTATTTGGATCACAAGCATCTGAATTAGGTATTAATACTGTTGATAATGGTGAATTATTCTTTTATACAGGAGGTCCTGGTTCTTTATATGGTCTTGGAAATACTATAATTCAAAGAGCACGAGATTCTTATGGAGTACCAATTGATACTAGTCAAGCTCCCTTATTTATAGGTCCTAATTTTATAAATGATCAAGTTACAGGTAAAAATGTTCAAGGTAGACCACTTTCAGAAATAGATTATTCTAAACTATTTGGTGTAAGTGAAAAATTTAGTTTAAGTGATAAGAATGGATTAACAGCAGATAATGATAGTTTATTAAACATTAGACAACAATCATCTCCTGATTATGTAAGAGCAGATAAAGTAATCCCAGAAAATACTTATTTTAATTATACTATGGGTTATAGTAAGATTAGAGAAAGACAACAAATTAAACCTGGATTTACAGGTATTACGGATTTTAGAAGTGGTTCACTTGAACCCAATAGTGTTCAATTTCGCGATTATAACTCTAGATCGGTCAATATAACTAGAAGAGTAGGAATTGGAAACCCTGGAGCTAGACCATTAGATCAAAGAACTAATACAAATCAAATTTTCCAAGATGGCCAAGATAAGGTTAATATGTACGATCTTCAAGATCTTACTACACCTGAAGGAATTGCAGGTTTTTCTAAGATTGAAGAAAATAGAGATTTAATTAAATTTGTATTTGAAACAATAAATAATGATTCTCCTAGTACAAGTAAAGCAGCATTTTTTAGAGCATTTTTAACTAATTATGCTGATAGTCATAACGCTAATTGGAATGCTGAAAGATATACAGGTAGGGGTGAAAATTTTTACACCTATCAAGGGTTTGATAGAACAGTATCTTTTTCCTTTAAAGTAGCTGCTCAATCAAAACAAGAAATGAAATTTCTTTATAAAAAATTAAATTATTTACTATCAACATTATACCCCGATTATAATGGTAATGGATTTATGAGAGGAAATATAACAAAATTAACATTAGGTGATTTATTTGTAAGAACACCTGGTATTTTAGAAAATATAGATTTATCAGTTGATGATTCATATGCTTGGGAAATAGCATTAAATGAACCTGAAGGAGGAAGTGATAAAGATATGCTAGAAACACCTCAAATTATGGATGTATCAGCAACCTTTAAACCAATACTCAATAGATTGCCAAGAAAAGGAGGAGCTATATTATTAACTGCTGGAGAAGAACCAGGAAATAATGCTTACAAATATCTAAATGCTACAACTGCAAATTCTTTTAATGGAAGTGCTTCTCCACCACCTTCGGTACCACAGGCAAATACAACTAATTTTCCACCGTTTAACTTAGGAGCATTTTAATAAATGGCAAGACGATATCAAAATATAGGAACTTATACTACTAATGATAGTAAATTAATTTATTTACCAACTAAGTACCCTTCTGTTGTCCTTTCAAATAATGATTATTATATTATAGCAAAAGCAGAAGATAGACTAGATTTAATTTCTGCGGATTTTTATGGTGATTCTACATTATGGTGGGTAATAGCCATGGCAAACGATGTTCCTGGTGATTCTATGTTTGTTACTCCTGGATTTCAATTAAGAATACCTAATAATGTTACTACTGCTTTAGATGAATATGATGATTATAATACTAACAATTAAAAAATGTTATGGCTAAATTTAAAAATATTGTTGGTTCACCTTTTCCTGATTACGTTCAAACTCAAATAAACAAAAGGCAAGAGTTAGTTAGTTCTGCTAAAAGAGATTCATCTACAATTCAATGGTTAACTAATAGAAATAGCTTTGTACGTTTAAGTTCAGGAGCTAATGTTTATACTGGTACTGTAGGACATACTCCTGATTTAGCTAAAACAAATGTATTACAAGGAGGTACAGTTGCAGTTGATGAAGAAACAGAATCTACTACTTTTAAAAAAGGTTTTAAAGAAACTTATAAACAAGGTACAGATGATCAATTAGGTTTAAGACCCATGCCCGGTATTGTAGGGTTATCTGTTGATACAGGGGGTAAATGGCAAACTACATTAGAAGCAACAATTGAGATAAAATGTTATGATCTAAATCAACTAGATACAATTCAAAAACTGTATATGAGTTTAGGTGTGACTGTATTTTTAGAATGGGGTCATAATCCTTATATTAATAATGATGGTAGTTTAGAAAAAAACATTAGACCAATTAACTTTTTTAAAGAAACTAAAAAAAGAGATTTATTAAAATTAGTAACTAAAAAAAGGGAAGAAACTAAGGGTAATTATGATGCCCTAGTAGGTACAGTTTATAATTTTGAGTGGTCAACAAATACAGATGGCTCCTATAACTGTTCAATCAGTGTACTAGGACCAGGTGGGATGGTTGAATCTTTAAGAATTAATAATCCTGTTGGGGCAGATTATGATCAATCAACTTCAAATGAATCTTCTAAGTTTACTTCTAAAATAGAAAACGCTTTAACTGCTATTAAAAAATTCTTAACTAATGCTGGAATATCTAAAACTATACAAACGGGTACTTATGGTCGTGATTCTATTACAGAAATAGTATTTGGAGTAATAGGTAGAGATAAATTCTCTACTAAAGAAGTTAAATGTCAAGACCCAAATACAGGAAAAGAACAAAAATTAACTTATAGAGAGTTATTAAATTTAATCTATAAAGATTCTGCTTATAAAGGACCTACTTTTTCAGAATCAAATGATATTCAAGGTAGTGATTCTGTTAAATATGGAAATGCTTGGCAGAAGGAAGCTGGATTAGATGATGATGATGTAAAAGAATTAGATATATCTTCATATTATGGATATGCTGCCGATACTGGTGCTACTTTAAAGTTATCTACACAAGAATCACGTGAAGTTTGCTTTATAACTCTTACCCACTTATTTACTATAGTACAACATTTAGGGGTATTTGCAGAAAGACCAATAAATTCAAAAGATAATTCTGAGGCACCCGTACTTATTGATTACAACCCCGGAAATACAATTGGAAAAACAGGAGTTGTTCAAGCTAGTGTTGATATTAATACTTGTTTAGTACCTTTTAAAGTAAAAGATGAGGTTACTTATAAACGTTTTTTTTATCCATTAGATACTAGAACATCCAAACGACAAGCTTTTCAGCAAGAAGGAGATAATACAAGAGCTGCTGATTATAATTTAGCTTTATCATATAAAAATAGTCCCGTAGGTAAAACTTTTGCTAAATTAGGTCAAGATTTAGATGCTGCTAACGAATCAGGAATAGGGTATGATGGAAAATTATGTAATGTTTTAATTAATATAGATTTTGCATTAAATACATTTAAAAGATTATCTAATAATAGTAAACAAGAAGTATCTTTAATTGATTATATAAATGCAATTTTAGATGGTATTAATACATCTTTAGGAAAAATTAATAATTTTAGAGCATTTCATGATGATACTAGTCATTGTATTAGAATTGTTGATCATCATTATAATGAAGAATTAACTAAAGAAACTACTTTAGAAATCCCTATTTTTGGAACACAAAGTACAGTTTATAATTATGGTTTTAAATCTAGTATAACACCAAACTTAGCATCTCAAATTGTAATAAGTACTCAAGCTTTAAATGGGGGAGGGTTAGCACAATTACCTGATGATGTTTTATCATATCAAAAATTAAATTGGGATGTTTTAGATAGATTTTCAGAAATAAAATATGTAGATCAATTAACAACTAATAATAAAAAATCCCCATTATCCGATAATAGAAAATCTTTATATAATTTATATAAGCATATTAAGAGTGTATATTTTTTAAATGTTAATATAAAGGAAGAAGAAGTTCCGGATTACACAAAATTATATTCTGATGTTCAAAATCTAGTTATAAAAACAATAAAGGGTAAATCAGGAACCTTACTTATACCATTAGAATATGATATTACAATGGATGGTATATCAGGTGTTTTACCTTATAATGCTTTTAAAGTACCTGATAATAGATTACCTGCTAAATATAAAGGTAGGGTAGCATTTGCTGTATTCTCTATTAATCACTCTTTTGATAATAATAAATGGCAAACTACTTTACGTGGTTTAACTATACTGTTAGATACAGGTGCATTAGAGGATAATGTAGATATTCCAACAGCAAGCACAGAAGAATTAAGAAGTAATATAGCATTATCTATAGGAAATAATACAATAGGATTTGGATTAGATGTTAACCTAGAAGGAACATCTGCTTTAAGTACTACTGATATTGTGGCTGCTAGAAATTTTATTAAACAAGAAGAAGGATTTAGAAATAGAGCATATTGGGATGTTAATGCTTGGAGAATTGGATATGGTAGTGATACTATAACTAAATTAACTAATGATATTAAAACAGTTATTGAAACTAGTGTTACTACTAGGGAAGAAGCTGAATTAGATTTAGATCGTAGGTTATTAAATGAATTTAAACCTAGAGCTGTAAGAAGTCTACAATCTGAAGGTATTAATTATGATACAATATCTACTGCGGCTAAAGTTGTGTTTATAGATTTAGCATATAATTATGGTTCAGTATTTAAAGAATTCAGTGGAGCTTATGCTCGAGGATTTAGAGAAAGGGGAGTAAATGGTGGTAAACAAGAATTAATATTTGAATTATTAAAAAGAGCATCTAGTGGAGATCCTGGTCAAGTACCTAGAAGAAGATTAAAAGAAATAGATTATTTAAAACAATACTCGTAAAATGGGATATATTCCAAAAAAAATGACTAATAATAACCTGTATACAGCTGGAAACCAGTTTGTTGATCAGGCTACCGGAAATACCTATACTGGATCTTATCATGAATTATTTGATGGAACTACTTTTAGTGGAAAAACTCCAAATGATCCTAATTCCAGAAAATTATTAGTAGATTCTAAAAGTATTTCTCAAACTACTAAAGTTATTACTTCAAATGAAAATTTAAGATACCAACAATTAAATCCTTCAAATCAAGAATTATATAAGTATGGAAAAGACCCTATTGCCTTTATCCCCCAACCCACAGGGAATGATTATCAAAGAGGTAGTATTCAAAGATATTTTACAAGAAAACGTAATGAAATTCCAACTCGTATTTTAGAGATAGATTTAAACACATATAATGATTTAGATATTCAAGGAGGAGAATATAACTATGCTATGTGGGATGTAACTAAAATATATTGGAAAATATCTGGTCCTTTAACAGATACTAGAGATAGAAGTGGTATTATAATAGCTGGTATTGCTGATACAAATCAAAGATTAGTTGACTATACAAATAAAGAATTTAAAGGTATAAAACAATATTTATCTAACTTAATTCAATTTGCAGTTAGACCTAAATTAGAATTAGTCTCTAACCTATACTCAGGAGGGGGTGATTTTACATATAAAGCTGATAATAATGGTTTTAGTGGTTATTACCATTTAATGGCTGATGGTACTATTATGGATGGGGCTATACATGAACAATCACAGGGAAAAATTCTCCTAGCAGGAGATGTGATTGTTCAGGGACAAGTTAATACATTAATAAATAAAGCTTTAGGAAATCTAGGTGCAATATCAACACAACCCATACAACAACAACAACAACAACAACAACCACAAGAATCTGTGGATCCCCCATCCCAAATTAGTACATTTACATCTCCAACAACAGGAGGAGGTTACTAAATTGTGAATAAAAGGTTATGTATTATATTGTTGAAACAGAGGAACAACTAAATAGATTATACTGTTCCGGTACAGATTGTTATATACGAGTTATTTCAATGAATGATGGATATCATTCTACTTTAACTTCACCTTGTCTTATTTATTTTAAAACATTTGAAAGCAAAGGATATATCTTTCCTATTAACCATTCAGAAGCTTTTAAATTAAATTTTAATAAAATAAAAGAGTGGATAGAATCTAAATATGATAAAATATATACTATAAATAAAAAAGAATGTTTATACCACTTTGATTCACCTAAATTAATTGATATATCTTATGACAATAACAACTTGGATTATACTCCTATTCGGTCCCGTACTTATGATAGGTATGGACATTTACCATTCTGTACTTCCTTGGTACCAATCTCAAAAATTTATGAAGAAGAAGAAAAAATATTTGAAGAGATTAAAGAAAGAATCCCAACAGAAGTAAATGAATTTTATAATGATACTTTCCCTAGAGTATTTAAATCAATAGAGGAACAAGGATTAAGAACCCACCCAGATTATTTTAATAAGCACTTTAAATACCATGAAAAAGAATGGTTTATTCATGGAGAAACAGTGTATACTAAGTATAACCTATATAATCTTACCACGCGTCCAACTAACTCATTTAATGGTGTTAATTTTGCTGCTTTAAATAAAAATGATGGTTCAAGAACCGCATTTATTCCTAAAAATGATATGTTTTTTGAATTTGATTATGATGCTTATCACGTAAGAATCATGGCTAAATTAATCGATTTCCCATTAGACACGGGTTCTGTACATACTCAATTAGGAAGCATGTATTTTAGTAAAGATACTTTAACTCCTGAAGAATATACTCGCTCCAAAGAACTTACCTTTAAACAATTATATGGGGGTGTATTTAAAGAATATAGAGAAATACCTTTTTTTAAGGCAATGAATGAATACATAGATAAACTATGGGCTTTATTTAATGCTACAGGAAAATTAGAATTAGTAGGTGGAAAAATATTAGATAAAGACCAAATACAAAACCCTACACCCAACAAAATATTAAACTATGTCATTCAATCAGCAGAAACACATAATAATGTAATTTCTGTAAAACAAGTCATAAAATACTTGGAGGATAAACAAAGTAAAGTTATATTATACACATATGATTCATTCTTAATTGACTATTCAGTTAATGATGGAAAAGAAATTTTAAAAGAAATTAAAAAGTTATTAGAAATTAATGGATATGTTATTAAAGTTGCATATGGCCCTAATTATAATTCCTTAAAAGAAATATAAATGAAAAAATTTGATTTATTTCCTACTCCCGTAATGGAATTTGATTTTACAAATCATCCTAATTTACCGGATCTTTTAAAATTAATAGATCATTTTTCTTCAGATAACACTGAAAATAATAATCATACTTTAATTAAAAAGGGTTACAGTAGTTACAATAAAATTAATATATTACTTCTCCCTGATTTAATAGATTTAAAAAATGATATACAAAAAAGTATAGATTACTATTCTAGAGATTTAAATATTACGTTTAGTTCTATTTTTAGAAGTTGGTTTAATGTATTAGATAATCAAGGAAAAGTTAATGCTCACCATCATGGTGCTAGTGTAATAAGTGGAGCTTTTTATCCTTTGTTAGAAAAAAATACATGTAACTTATGTTTTAAATCTCCCCTATATGTTAGTAGAACATTTGAATCATCTAAACATATTAATAATAACCATTTTCAAGATGATGTTGTAATGTCTATTAAAGAAAACCATTTATACCTTTTTCCTGGGTGGTTAGAACATTATACAGAAGAAAATAGAGGAAGTAAAAGAATAGTAGTTAGTTTTAATACTAAGTTTTAATAAAAATATAATATTTATTATGGATTACGATATAAATTTTGACGATTTGGCAAACAAATTATTTTGTACATTTACAGCTGAAGAAAAGCTGGATTCCACTATAGATACTATAAAAGAACAATATCAAATCTTGTTTAATAAGATATTTGTTTTATATATAGAATCTACAAATGAGTATGTATGTACCTACAATGTAGATTCTTTTAATATGGCAGATACTATATTAGAAAATACTATTCTTTTACATAGAAAAAAAGAATCAAACACTCTATATACAATAAATGCACTTAATGATTTAATTCGTGTATTAAACGAAGGTAAATTAGATAAGAATTTTAGAGTAAATTGGCAAGAATATCGCAACTGTATTCTACTTACAACCAGTGGCGAATTAAAAAAATTAGATACCAAAGTACATGAAATAATTAATTTCTAGTTTGGTTACCTAAGAGAGAGTTATTACATTAATTAAGTTACACAATAAAAAAAGTTATAAAACATGGATTTAAGTTTAATATCAAGCAAGTTAGAACAATTACAGACCCCACAAGGTCAAAACAACAATCAACAAAAATTTGATAGAAGTCAATATTTTTGGAAAGCTCCTATGGGCAAATCTCAACTAAGATTTGTACCTTTTAAAGAGAATAAAGATAATCCTTTTAGTGAAATATATTTTCATTATGGGATTGGAAGTAGAACAATGCTTTCTCCTATTAATTATGGTGAGAAAGATCCTATTGTAGAATTTTCTAAAGAACTAAGAAAAACATCAGAACCTGATAATTGGAGGTTAGCTAAGAAATTAGAACCAAAAATGAGGGTATTTGCTCCTGTAATAGTTAGAGGAGAAGAAAATAAAGGTGTTAGATTTTGGGAATTTGGAAAACAAATTTATCAAGAACTATTAAGTTATGCTGCAGATGAAGATTATGGTGATTTTACTGATGTAGTTTCCGGCTTAGATATGACCGTAGAAGTAGTTCAAGGTAATCCTTACCCTCAAACTTCAATTAGAGTAAAACCAAAACAAACTTCATTATCTGAAGATAATGCCTTAGTTGAAAAATGGTTAGCTGAACAACCTGAATTGTTAAAATATTATAAGAAATTTACTTATGATGAAATGAAATCAGCGTTACAAGAATGGCTTAACCCAGAAGAATCTACTGAGGGGGATAACATTTCAGAAGGATCAAGTAATGATCTTGGAAATAAGAATAAAGATGCAGGCTATACACTTAATGTTAAAACTAAAGAAACAGTAAGTGATAGTGATTTTGACGATTTATTTAAAGATTAACTAAATGGCAAGAAAAAAAGTAAGCCTTGGGGGCGATATCTCCAAGTCTGTTAAGGGAACGTTCTCTCTTGACAAGTTTAAAGCAGCAAAAGGTTTAGGATCCTCTAATAATACCTTTAAAGAACAATCATGGATACCTTTATCCCCGGCGTGGCAAGAAATGGTATCATTACCTGGTGTTCCCGCAGGTCATATTACTTTATTACGTGGACACTCTGATACTGGTAAA
>Ga0209535_1001131_pt1 | contig 18291 bp, 20 predicted proteins | sample LinPmetageLP28_FD_184041 | JGI IMG/M metagenome (GOLD analysis project Ga0209535, IMG submission 184041) | Marine viral communities from the Pacific Ocean - LP-28 (SPAdes) (version 2) | ecosystem: Environmental > Aquatic > Marine > Oceanic | place: Pacific Ocean | collected 2009-08-22
AGCCAGGAAGAGTCGCTCTCCCTAGCTGAGTTCGCTTCTTCTGACACTCGTGTTGCTGGTGTTGAGTCTGCTTTGGCTGCTGAAATCGCTGCTACAAACAGTGATGTTGGCTCCATCGACACTCGTGTTGGTGCTGTTGAGTCTGATTTGGCTGCTGAAATCGCTGCTACAAACAGTGATGTCGCTTCTGTTGACACTCGTGTTGCTGCTGAAGAGTCGCTACGTGCTTCTAAGGATTCATCCCTAGAACTACGTCTTAGCCAGGAAGAGTCGCTCTCCCTAGCTGAGTTCGCTTCTTCTGACACTCGTGTTGCTGGTGTTGAGTCTGCTTTGGCTGCTGAAATCGCTGCTACAAACGGTGACGTAACATCCATCGACACTCGTGTCGCTGCTGACGAAGCTGATCTAGCTCTTCTTCGTGCTGACTTCGAGTGGGATTCTACTAACAAGCACATGATCGTTGGTGGTTATGCTCGTGTAGAGTTCGAATCTGGTGTTGCTTCTGGCGATCCAATGAAGATCACTGTCAAGGGCAAGTAATCCTTTATAGGTTTACTCTCTAGCATAGGTTTTATTGAAAGGGGTGGCTTCGGCTGCCCCTTTCTTTTATTAAGGATATATTTATTACATGCCCAAGAAACAAAGTATCAAAACTCTAATCCTAAAGTCCCAGTATGTAACTGAGGATTTTGAGGATACAAAAGACCGTATGGGAGCATATAGAGAAGCCTTCTACAAAGATTTTCCAGAAGAATATAAGAAGATGCTGGAAGCTCAAAATAAAACAAATGAAGAACAGAGTAATGTTTCAACAGAAGGGGAAGAAAAAGAAGAACAGAATATAGAGGAGCATGAAATAGATGAAGGTGAGCCTAAATCAGAAACAATGCGTACACTTTATAGAAGAATTACAAAGATTACTCACCCCGATAAAGTAGAATCAGAGTTCTTAACTTCATATTTCCAAAAGGCTTCGACAGCATATTCAGAGAATGATGTTGGAGAATTATTCACTATAGCTGCCACATTAAACATCGATGTTTCAGATATTGACTCAGAGGATATTGCCCAAGAATTAGAAGATTCAATCACAAACAAGAAAATGAACACTATGATGATGAAGGGTAGTTTAGCTTGGATGTGGGCATCGGCAGAAACGGAAGAAGAGAAAGATAAAATTAGAGCGATGGTTGAGAAACATGTAAAAGAAAATTACTAATTATAAAACAACAATAAAGGAGATTTTTAAGTGGAATCTAAAAATATTGAAATTAAACTTAATGTAAAGAATTTCAAAGTAGGTAAAATCCTGCATACAGTTCTATCGGAATATGTTGCTGACTTTGAAAGAGAACACCCACGGGTCCTACCTTCTCTATACAGAGCATTAAAATCTAATGACGCTAGAGAGGCAAAGAAACATATTATAAATCTTAAAAAAATACTTACCATATTAACTGATCAAGTTATTGAATTAGATACAGCTATAAATGATTACATGTGTAGTCAAATAGTGGAAGAAGAAGGGAAGGGTGTCAAGTTTATAGACACTGATGGAAATACTTCTTGGTCAATGAGGAAGGGAGAAGAGGTTGAATTGACCGAAGCCCCAAAGAAAAAACCAGCCAAGAAGAAAGCCCCAGCCAAAAAACGGGCACCAAAGAAAAAAGCTAAAAAAGAAGAATAGCTACCGACCCATACAAAGGTCGTCAAAGATCGCTCTAATCTGCTCGAACACCGTCTGGGAGTTCGTTACAGGAGTATAGAGTCTATTTTGATCCCCACCTACACAAGTCAGGAATGAGTTATGGTGAGCGGATAAAGCAAATACGAAAAGTTGGAATCCATCATCATTAGCCATGGTGGCTATTTGAGTGCAGTTCATACCGATGGTGGTTTGTGCGATTTCATCAGTCATTGTTATTATTACTTTTTGTGCCCCAGGATTCCAGGAAAATGGGTACAGATCCATTGTCCAATACATCGTATCAATCGTTGGCTCCAAGCCAGAGCTTTGAATAGATCTAGAGGACTCCAGTATATCCAAAAACTCGTTAGCGGGTACAAAATCAGATACCATTCTTGCGTACTGATATGGAGGTCTTACCTCGCCATTGCCTGCTGTGCCTACGACAACCAGTCCAAATCGAAATGTGCTCGTTATCGGGTCGTCTAAAAGCGGAGCGATGCCTTGTATCATCGACTCTATCTCGTCATCAAACGAACCAGAAATATCGAGAACAAAAACTAAATCTACACCACGAGTATCGAAACCTTCATCAACTTCGCCATCACAATCATTATCAAGATTATCGCAGCGTTCTTCTTGGGGTATTATTTGACCATCACAAGGTCCATCGAAACCGCCATCAGTACAGTAGCGAACACCAGCACGACACTCGCCAATAGCCATCGTACCTTCAGGACCTTCATAGCAAACAATAGCGGTGGAGTTAGCAACACCCTCATCAACTGAGCCGTCGCAGTTATTGTCCAGCCCGTCACAAATCTCATCAGTAGGTCCAGTATGTCCGGCACACATCAAAGATCCTGATTCACAGGTCATCACACCAGGAGTACAGACTCCTACTCCATAACTAATATTTTCTTCAAAACCACACAACTGTTGTTGTTCTGGGAATATCTCATCTATGCCGCCGTTACAATCGTTATCAACACCGTCACAAACTTCTTCGGTTGGTCCTTGAACACCTATACATTCACTCCAGCCGTTCATAGTACAAGTCATCAGCCCATCACGACATGCTCCAAAGTGCCCTCGTGGTTCATTTGGCTGGTCATAAGTATTCCCGAGATAATCACAGTATTTGACTGCTCCAGGAGCACAATCTAACTTTATGAGATTATCTTCTTCACAGCCAAAAAACAGAAAACCTAAAGATGTGAGAAAAACAAGCCTTTTCATTTCTTAACCCTGGATAATATACAGGCATCTTTATCTGAAAATACTAATATTGTGATAGCACTACTCTGTGCCCACCTAAAACGAACAAAATCAATAGGTAAAGTTTTTTCTGAGTAATCAGCAGTCAAAACTACAGGAATCTTATTCTTAGATTTTCCTGGTGGTATAAATGCTAATATTAAGGTGTTATGAGGACCCACTTCTATTCTTCCGCTAATAAAGCCCATTTTTTGAGCGGCGGGTATCCCTATGCGTATTTCAGTAGTTTCACCAGGTGTATTATGTAAATCATGATCAGCTTGCATTACCCATTGACAGTTACTATGTTGTCCGGGGAGGTAATATGTTATATCGCCTAGTAATACAGCCCTAGGCTTAATACTATTATAATATACAAGAGAAGCAGCTACAAGAGATACTATGGTTAAAATAAATAAGAGCAATCTTTTCCGGGTCAACACTCTTATCATTTTATTTCTCCTTGTATCTTAGTGTAGCGTAATTCCTTCCTTCTTATGTCCGTCCAATATTAGAACAAATGGAAGTTTTACCATGTCTTTAGTAAGTATGCTTTTTGTTGAGTTATTCTTAGTAGTTGTAACAACATACACTAAACTCTCATACGAATTTTTCTTTGTGTTGTTAAATTTCCATTCCCCATTAATCTTTTCCCAAACTGGTTGGATAAGAGTCTGAGGCTCAGTGGCTTCGGCATTTTGCGTAAATAAAACTAAAGCCGCTAATAGAATAGCGACTGACTTGGTGAGGGATCTTAACTGTAACAACATCTTGTTATACCTTCTTTATTCCAGGATAGTATTAAAATAATACAACTTATATAGACTGAAACTCCTTATTCGGGAATAGTTATTTTATGATACGATTAATTACCGATACCCTCCGAGTGTGTTCAATCACCCTGTTGTATATTATGGTCACAAGCTGTTCTTCTGCCTGCGCTACACCTAATCATGTAAAGCCTATAAGACATAATTTTCCTGTAAAATCATTCATACAACTCAGAAGTGATACACTTTGGAAAGGTTGTGAATTAGGAAAGGACGGGAAACCTCAATGCCAAGATGCTACCTCTAGGGCAGTTTCATCTGGTTCATTTATTAAACACAGTGAAGTTGATACTAGTGTAAGCTATGCGCTTACTGCGGGACACTCTTGTAGAAGTACTTTTGTTCCTGAAAGAAAAATCTCCGGTGTAGTGGTAAAGCATATCGCTCAAAGATTTACTGTAATTGATTATAACGGATTCAAGTACCAGGCTAATGTTGTCGCCATAGACAAAAGGTTTGATCTTTGCCTCTTGGAGGTTAGATCTGTACTGATTAAGCATCCCATCTTAAAAGTAGCTAAAAACTCCCCTAAGCGTGGCGAAGTAGCTTACAATATGGCTGCTCCGCACGGGATTGTTTTTCCTAGAATGGTTTTAACTTTTGACGGGTATTTTACGGGATATTCCCCAGAGGGTTATGCCATGTATAGTATGCCTACAAAACCAGGTAGTAGTGGTTCTCCTATTATGAACATCAATAATGAACTAATTGGAAATATATTTGCTGGTTATAGATCTATGGAAAACATCGGTGTTGCCTCTCCTCTCGTGGCTATTAAGGTTTTCCTCAAGAACTCTATTGCTCAGGCAGAAATGAAAGTATGGGCAAAAATGAATAAAAATGTTGATAAAACAGATGTCCAGATGTTAAAAATGAGTCAAGAACTACACAAGAAGATGAGTGAATATTTTCATATTCAAAGCGTTAAAAATGTGGAGGGTGTCTTCTCTCTCTAATAAATGTGGAGCATAAAAATGGCTAATCAATATAAGCCGATAATTGTTACGATAAAAAAGAGAAATAAAACCACGCAATTAGAAAGAGTTATAGAACTCCCAGTCCCACAATATCATCACATATTAATAGAACAACGAGAAGTGGAAACGCCAGAACATCTAAGGGGTGTAACAATTTTAAACATCTATGGGGATGAAAAAATCTAATTCGTAGAATATTTATAAACACTAACATGTGTAAGGATATTTTATGGCGAAACTAGGACAACACCCCAGAGAACCATCTTATGGACAAGGCACTACCTTAAAGAGTCCAGTATCACATGCTAAGTTTGGTCTCTCTGGTGGTGGTAGAAATAATGAACCCATACTTCTAGCCTCAGGGTCCACTAATCAGATACTCATTCACTCATGTGCTCTTAATGCTATGGATGAAGTTTATTTATGGGCTTCGGTAGAAGGAGATCTGGATGCTAAAGTTTATATCTCAATGGATGGCGGATCCAGCGCAGCTTTTGTCAATGAAATATCAGCACAATCTGGATTAGTTCAAATTGCTCCCGGTATACCACATATGTGTACTAAGATAACCGCTTGGGCAAATAATAAAGATGTCCTAAGGATTATGGGATATGTAGCCCGCCACTACCCTGTGGCTGACTATACTAATACATTTGGTTTTGATGGTACAGAATAACCTGAGGTATAAAATATGGGTAAAAGACGAGGACTTGGTGCGGTTGATCCATTACAGGAAAGTCGAAACCTACTAAAGAAGATTAATGTCCTACAAAACCAGATGCTCACAGTGTTCAATACTAGTGTTGGTGTTCAAAATGAATTTAATTTACAAAATGATATTCTAATCACTAACCAAAATAGCATCTATGTGTCCGGTTCAGATCACTACCTGTACATAAATGGCACTGATGAAAACGGTCAATATGGAGTGTGGCAACTCGATGTAAGGAATGGCGGTTTTTATGTTGAAAAAACTTCAGACCCAACCGAAGATTAAAAAAGCGTATTTTACACACTATTTATTATACTTACCCGCAAGGGTTTTATGGAGGAATTATAATGGCTAGTCCACGAGTTAGAAGATTAAGAAGAGCAGCCCGTTCTGGTGAAGTTCAGGTCAGTGCTGCGGCACCAGTTGCTAAAGCAGTACCAGCACCAGTAGCTGCCCCAGTAGTAGAAGAAGTTTGCGAAGACGATCCTTGTGAAGTAGAAGAGTGTGATACACACCCACAAGAAGAGACACCTAAAAAGTCATCCAAAAAATCGTCAAAAAAGGTAAAGCAATCTAGTGCTAAAAAAGCTGACTAAAAAGTTCCTTCTTAATGAAGAAATTAAAGTAAATGCGGGAGCTTCAGTCCAAGCTCTTTATGATATTGTTTCGAGTATTCGAGTTACAAATAAAAGAGACAATAATAGAATTTCCTTGGCAAAAGAACATCTTCGTGGTATAAAGAGACAGTTAAGGTCGTTAAACGAACGCATTGATTCCCTTGAAGAAGAACTAAAGATACTCACAGAGGATAAATAAATGGGTGGCGTAGCTGGTCACATGGATCATCTCTATGAAAATAGGGATCTCACTTTTGGTGAGATGAAAGAAATTTTGGAAGCTGCCTCTAATGGCGAGCTTACCGCTGAAGAAAAAGTAGATGGTCAAAATTTATTCCTATCTTATTCTATTCCCGAAGGTAAAGCCAAAGGAGCCCGAAACAAAGGGAATCTTAAAGCTGGTGGATTAGACGCTGTAGGTCTTGCTCGAAAATTCGCTGGTCGTGGAGGACTAGAAAAAGCCTTCACCGGAGGTTTTGCCACTTTTGAAAAAGCGGTTGAAGCACTCTCTGATGAAGAGAAGGAAAGAATCTTCGGACCAAACACAAATATTTGGTATAACGCTGAGGTTATGGATCCAGGAAATGCTAACGTTATTCTCTATGATGACAAAACATTAAAAATACATGATGTTGGTCACTTTGTTTTCGACCGTGAAACAGGAGATCAAAAACCTATTCCGACTGGTACACTTGATACTCTAGACGGTGCTATGGAGAGGATGGAGAGCCAACTTCATGGTGATGATTTTAACTTAGCCCGAAGAGCCTTGGTAAATATTAGAAAAATTGAAGATGACGGCCAAGCTCTGAACCAAGTTGTTTCTCGGATCGACAAACAAATGAGATCAGAGGGATTAAACGATCAGTCAACAATATTAGATTATACTTTCAAAAGATTAATCAATGGAATGGAATCAGATCTTCCTACTAACTTGAAGGAAGAAATAGTAAAATATTTGTTAAAACTTCCTGGCAATATTGGACTCAGATCCCTGAAGAAAGGTTTGACCCCAGATGACCTACAAGATCTCATGGGAATAATATCTAATAAAAAAACACTACTACAACAAGCTGTAGAGCCTTTAGAAGTAGCTATTCATGATTTTACAGTAGATCTCTTAAAGGGTTTAGAGAGTGTCTTTATCCAAGACAACGAAAAAGAAGTTATGCGACTTAAAAATGAACTTGCTGTGGCTGTTAAAGAAATTACAGCCGTCGGTGCCGAGAACCCCGAAGCGATGGCGATTATGCAGCGGCATCTCAACAAAATCAAGGACTTCTCTACAATTACTACTCCAGTAGAGGCGGTGGTCTTTGATTATAATGGACATACGTACAAGTTTGCGGGCAACTTTGCTCCGCTGAATCAAATTCTTGGGATGTTTCGTTACGGGAACCTAAAAAGAAATACAAAAGAATCTCTCAATCGCAAAGCTCAAGTTATTACAGAGAAGGACGGTAAGAGGATAGCATTGTTCCCCGGCAAGTTTAAGCCACCACATCGTGGTCACTTTGATTATGTGAATAAAATTGCTAAACGGTCTGATGTGGATGAAGTCGTTATTATGATTTCTCCCGTTGATTATCCAGAAGTAAGCAATGCGCAAAGTTTGCGTATCTGGGAAGAATATCTTGAAAATGGTGAACCAAATATCACTGCTAAGATCGCTGACTACCGTAGCCCAGTCCAAGCTGTCTATGAATTCGTTGCTGATCCGGGCTCTGCTAGAGAGGGAGATACAGTTCTTTTAGTGAAGAGTAGTAAGGATATAGGGGATACTCGCTTTGACCGTGCGCAATCGTATGCTGAGCGTCATAACCCCGGTGTAAATGTAGAGGACATCGTTGAAGATCCTGTACAGTCTAAAGATGGTATAGTCTATAGTGCTCGTGATATGAGAAAAGCAATCGCTGATGGAGATAAAGAAACTTTCTTATCTTATGCTCCGCCATCAATTGACGGCGAGTCGCTTTGGAACTCTTTAGTATCACCTTCAATGAGATTAAATTCCTTAATAGATGATTCTATAGACGAAATATCCACCATGGCAGGTGGAGCGGTATCTGGCTATGCTGGAGGGTTTGGTCCACCTAACACATATGACCCTTATAAAAAACGCTCTAAAACTAGCCGTCCTAAAGTTAGAAGAGCAAAACGTCAAAGACGGAGATAATTATAATACTATGACTATTGAACGAAACCAACTCATTGCTGAAGAACTTATTCGGGAACATATCCGTAAAAGAATAACTGTAAAGCTAGAACAGCAGAGACTTGCTGAGGAAAAGATAAGAACAGTTGTTCGTAAGCTGATTGAAGCTGAAACAGGCACTGAGGAAGCTAGTCGTAGCACAGGGATCAATGTTCTTGCTGATCTTTTACAGAATATTATTCCAACTGTAGAGGATGACTATAAGATGTTAACTTCATCTAAAGAACAAAGAGAATCTTTTAAGAATCATATTGTTCATGCCATTGAAAATTCTCTGAGACCCATTGAAGCTAATACTCAGGGTGAAAAGCAAAAAGAGAATATACAATTTGAAATAGACAGAGATACATTGCTGGAGAAGATGTCTATAGATCTAGATCCCCAAGATGATGGTAAAGAGGCTCAATCCATTGAGGGTGAATTTATTGATATAGATAATGATGGTAAAGATGATGGTGAGGAATTTGTTGAACTCGACGATCAGAATGAAACAGGTCGTAACTTTGCGCAAGCATCCTATAAAAGAGTTGAAAAACAAATTGTTGACGCTTACGATATGCTAGCAGACGATGAAGATAAAGATGTTTTTTATGACTACCTCCTAACTAACATGCTTCTATACTTTGACAAGTTTGAAGATGAACTTCAGAATGATCTTGTCCCAGTTTCTACTCCAGAATATGAAGAGGAAAAAGAAGACTCTACAGACGATCTTGAAACAGGGGTTGATATGGAATTAGATCTTTAAGAAGATTTTCCCTTAACACTTTTTCAGGTCTCGTTATAATAGCTGCAAGCTGTTAAACAACAAAAAAACTCTTTTCTACTTTTTCTTACTTATTCTTACTTTATTACAGCTTAACAACTTAACAGCTTATTAACAGCATATATAGAAGGTTATATAAGTTGACAAGTAGTTGTTCATGGTATATAACTATTATATAAGGGGGTAACCGGGATCGATTGACGTGAAAGAAGAATGGGTGCAAGGGTGAGGGAAGCGTGGCTCACTAAAAACGCTTAAAAACATAACTGCAAACAACAACGCAGGACTAGCACTAGCAGCTTAATAACCTGGCTACGCTTGAGGCGACGACAGCCGAAAAACAGAAAGTCGTATTTGTGTCTCCTAAATGCTTTTGACTGTATGTGTGTAAAGAAACAAACAATCTAGTCTAGTGACTTGCCGACGATAAAAGCTAGTCTAACCTTGTAAATGACCTTGATTTGGAAGCGGACAAGACGGGAGTTCGATTCTCCCTACCTCCACCAGCCGCCTTCGGGCGGCTTTTTTATTACCTTTAAGTTTGTAGACTAAACTAATTATATAAACCCACTTATTTCGGGGAATATATGAAAAAAACCATTATCTTAGATACTAATGTATATCTTACAGAAGCAGGTTCTATATTATCATTTGGTAAAGACAACATTGCTATACCTACAATTGTTCTTGATGAGATCGATAAGCACAAGCACCGTCAAGATACTGCCGGTCTTAATGCTCGAACTATGAACAGGGTTCTTGACGCTCTTCGAAAGAAGGGAAGTTTAATGGATGGTGTCACCTTAGGGAGAGGTAAAGGTAAAGTTTTCGCCGCTCACTTCGATGATAAATTCATGCCTCCAGGAATGAACCAAGATGATTCAGACAATAAAATAATTGCTGTAGCCCTTCGTCTAAAAGATAAAGGACATGAAATAGCTGTGGTTTCTCGTGATTTAAATATGAGAGTCAAGTGCGATGCTCATGGGATCGAATGCCATGATTATCAACCACAGAAGGTAATAAGCTCAGTAGAGAATCTCTTTACGGGAACCCAGGAAGTAGAAGTTGATTTTTCTGTCATTGACAGGTTCTATACTGGTGAGCCATTTGTATTACCGGAGCAAAAAATTAAATTATTTCCAAACCAGTTTTTACTTCTTAAGGATGAATCAACTAACAAATCAGCTATCTGTAGATATCCTGGCGAAGATAAACCCTTAAGGAAAGTAAATAAATTCAAGAACATATGGGGAATGTCATCGAGAAATAAAGAACAGCAATATGCTATGGATCTATTATTTGATAGAGATATTCACATAATGTCCTTGACAGGACCCGCTGGAACTGGTAAAACATTATTAGCAACAGCCTGTGGTCTAGAACAAGTCATGAATACTACAAGTTCAAACGGTGGTTATGACAAGTTGATTATTACTCGACCTGTACAACCTATGGGTCGGGACATTGGCTTTTTGCCAGGCACCCTTGAAGAAAAGATGATGCCATGGATTGCTCCAATTCGTGATAATCTGGAACATCTATTTGGTGATCGTACTGCTTTGGATATGCAAATAGAGCAAGGAACTATCGAAATCGAAGCTATGACCTATATCCGTGGTCGCTCTATCGCCAATGCTTTCATGATTGTAGATGAAGCCCAGAATTTAACGGCCCATGAATTAAAGACTATAATAACAAGAGTTGGTCATGGGACAAAATTAGTATTGACTGGGGATATCCAACAAATCGACAACTCTTACGTAGATTCAGTTTCTAATGGGCTGACACATGCGGTAGAAAAATTTAAAGAGCATGACCTAGCAGGGCATGTAACTCTCACTAAGGGTGAGAGATCACAATTAGCAACTCTAGCTTCGGAGATACTTTGAGAGACTATATTTTTGAGAAAGTAAAAGACACTACTCGATTCATCAAGTTTGGTGATACACCTGTATTACAGAGAGATGAACTACCTGATAATATAGATGTTCAAAGTGTTTTTCGTTCGATTGAAGATGTTATTCCCCCAAAGTTTTTCCGTGGTTTGAAGGCTATTGAAATCGGTCATCAGGAAATCTTTGATAAGCGAGATGCTAATGCTGTCTATAAAGATGGTGTCTTTTACATTACGCACAAACAAGAAAATGCTACTGATCTTATTGATGACATCATTCACGAATTTGCTCACCACGTTGAGATGCTCTACCCAGAGGAAATCTATGGGGACGAAAAAATAAAGAAAGAGTTCATCCAGAAGCGAGCCCAGTTAGAGTTTGAGCTACGATCAGAGGGCTATTGGACAAAGGAATATGATTTTAGAGCACTAAAGTATGACCCTGAATTTGATACGTTCCTTTATAAGCGTGTGGGTAAAGTACCCCTCCGTATGATGACCTCAGGTTTATTTGTTAGACCATATGCTTCAGTCTCACTTCGTGAATATTTTGCCACGGGTTTCGAGGCATATTTTATGGGCAATAAGGAGATTTTAAAATCTTTAAGCCCAGCACTTTATAATAAGATTAATTCATTAGCTAGTAGCTAAGAAAGAACCCCCATGGCTGGAAAACATATCTCCTACTCTGAGTGGAAGAATTGGCTTATTTGCCCACATTATCATAAACTTACCTATATTGATAAGGTTAAACAGTTCCAGGGTAACATCTACACTGCTTTTGGTAAAGCTCTACATACTTTATGTGAAGAGACTCTCACCAAGACAGATCAGTATCGTTCCCAAGAAAAAATTATAACTCTTCTTAAACAGCAGTTTGTAAAAGAATTAAAGGCATTGCCGGCGGAAGAACAGCAGAGGGCTGCCAATGATTTCAACCTACAGCAGTGGGTAGATCATGGGATAGAAATTATTCCAGATCTTTATAAGTCTTTAGTACAAAAGTTTGGAAAACTCGGTGACGATTGGCACGTCCTAGCTGCTGAAGAGTTTCTATATGAACCAATTACTGAATTTACCGATGTAGAGAAAAAGTTTAAGGGCTTTATTGACCTAGTTGTTCACTCGAAGGTCGATGAAAAGGTCCACCTTATTGATTGGAAGACCTGTTCGTGGGGCTGGCGTCGAGAAAAAAAGAGTGATAAAACATTAGCCTATCAACTTGTGTTTTATAAACATTTCTACGCTCAGAAATATGATGTTGACCCAAAGGATTTAGAATGTCATTTTGTACTCCTTAAAAGAACAGCTAAACCTGGCAATAAGGTTGAATTTGTTAGAGTGACGGCAGCTAAAAAAAGAACAACCGACGCATTAAAATCTTTGACGACTGCCCTATACAATATTACCAATGAGAGGTATATTAAGAATAGAAATTCTTGTACCAAGTGTTCACAGCGACCAGGGGTGTGTGAATTTTATAAAACACAATATTGTAACTAAGGATAACAAATTGGATAAAAAAATTACTGTAATGACCATAAGTGACCACCCTCTTTTACCATCAGGGGTAGGAACTCAGACTAAGTATATGATTGAAGCACTTCTCAACAGTGGTAAATTCAATGTTATATCACTTGGGGGAGCGGTCAAGCACCAAGACTATACACCAAAAAGTGTTGATGGATACCCAGGAGTTTGGGAGATTTTCCCAGTAGATAGTTATGGTGATCAACGTATCGTAAAACAGTTTATCCAAGAAAGAAAGCCCGACATTCTGTATTTTATGACAGATCCAAGGTTTTACGAGTGGTTGTGGGCAATTGACGATACTATTCGTCAAAAGGTCCCAATGGTATATTATCATGTTTGGGATAATTACCCATATCCAGTCTACAATAAGCGATTCTATGACTCTAACGATGTTATAGCTACAATTTCCAAAGTAACAAGTGATATTGTTAGAACAGTTTCTCCAGATGTTGAAGAGCATTATGTACCTCATGCTGTAAATCCTCAATTCTTCAATAAGCTGCCACCTGAAACTATGACTGATATCATGGATTCCAACCCTGCGATGAAGGATCGCTTTATCTTTTTTTGGAATAATAGAAACGCTCGCAGAAAACAAACAGGTAGTTTAATATATTGGTTTAAAGAGTTTCTAGAGATGGATGGGGTTGATAGGGATAAAGTTTGTTTATTTCTACATACTGATCCTAATGATCCTCATGGGCAACCTATTAAATTTCTCGTACACAGCCTAGGATTCAAAGGTGGAGAGGTTGTAATATCGGAACAAAAACTTCCTGCTGATCAGCTTAATGTTTTGTATAATATGTCGGACTGTACAGTCAACATATCAGACGCTGAGGGGTTTGGACTGGCTACATTGGAATCACTATCCACCAAGACTCCTATCATTGTTAATATGACTGGCGGACTACAAGAGCAAGTAACCGATGGTGATAATTGGTTTGGTATAGGCATTGAACCAGCCTCTAAAGCCATTATCGGATCTCAACAGGTACCTTTTATTTATGAGGATCGAATTGCCAAAGAGGATTTCCTAAACGCTTTGTATGAGATGTACACTAAACCAAAAGATGAGTTAGATGCGCTAGGTGAACTTGGTCATAAACATGTTTCGGAAAATTATAGTTTTGAGGCGTTCAATAAACAATGGGTTGATTTGATGTGTAGGATCAACGAACATTATGGATCTTGGGAAACTAGAAAAAATTATAACAATATCAAGGTGGTAACATTATGAGCACTAAAGTTAAAGTACTATTAGTAGGTCCCCTGTGTAATATATCTGGATACAGTGAGCACGCACGAGTTCTGATGGATTCATTGATGGGATTAGAGGATGAGATTGACCTATACGTCCAAACTACTCAGTGGGCTGCTGCTACATGGGATCTTAAATATCATGAGAAGTATAAATCTTTCATTGATAAGACCAATAATTTATTTCATTCCCGTCGAGATGAAAACGGCAATGTCAGACTAGAAGGATTTTTTGATGCTTCATTTCAAGTAAAGCCTCCGAATGAGTTTGAAAAGATTAGTAATAATGACGTTGGAGTTACAGCAGCTTTAGAGACTACTTTTGCCCCTTCTCAGTGGGTGCCAAAGTGTAATTTGATGAAGCATATTTTTGTTGTCTCTGATCATGCCAAGGATAATCTTAAGAATGCTAAAGGTCCCCAAGGGGAAAGAGTAGCGACTCCTATAACAGTAATTCCTTATGGTTATGACAATAGTATAGAAAAGGAAGATATTTACAAAGATCTAGATATTACTACTAGTTTAAACTTCTTAACAATCGCTCAGCTTGCTCCTCGTAAGAATTTTGAAAATACGTTGAAGTGGTTTGTTGAACAACACGAAGACAATGCTGACGCTGGTCTTATAGTGAAGACTCATTTTCTTAACAATAGTACTTTAGATTTTTATGAGGTACAAGGCAGGGTCAAGGCTATATTAGATTCGGTTAATCCTGATAGAAAATGTAAGATCTATCTTCTCCATGGTAACTTCACTGAGCAACAAATGGTGGGGTTATTTGATCCAGATGTCGTAGATTGCTATATAACCCTGACACATGGAGAGGGTTTTGGCATACCAATTTTCCACGCAGCTTGTAATTCTATACCCGTCATCGCCACTAATTGGTCGGGTCATTTAGATTTTTTAAGGGCACCCTCTAAAAACAAAGCAGGCAAGACAAAATATAAAAGTCACTTCTTGAAAGTAGACTATGATATTTCCTCAGTACAAAAGAGTCATTTGATGCCGGATTTGATTACTCCAGACTGTAAGTGGGCATACCCACGGGAAAGTTCTTTTAAAAAGAATATGAGAATCATTCAAGCGAATGCATCAGAAGCCAAAGAGGATGCCAAGAATCTTTCGGAATACTTGTTAGACAAATTCAGCATCGAGAATATTCATAAGCAGTATAGGGAGGAGACTATAAAGGTACTTCCTCAAACCTCTCAGTTACAAAATGATGTAGATGATCTGTTTGCGGCTCTTTCTCTAGAAGATTAAATTATGATTATTTTTGTTTCGGATATTTTCGCCCATCAATATGTGGGTGGGGCAGAGCTAACAACCGAGGCTATTATAAAGGGCACTGATCTGCCCGTGTTGAAGCTTAATTCCTCGGAAATAACTCATGAGTACGTAAACAAGCTATCTGATTTTTACTGGATTTTTGGAAACTTTGCCGGAATCTCCCACGATGTTTTGATGGAGATAACAACTCGCTTAAACTATTCAGTTATAGAGTATGATTATAAGTTTTGTAAATTTCGTTTGCCCGAAAAGCATGAAGCTTTGGAAGGCGAGTGTGATTGTCATCTAAGCACACATGGAAGGTTAGTGGCTCTATTTTACAACAACGCTAAGACTATGTGGTTCATGTCTGCAGCACAGCAAGAAATAATCCTCAATCGGTTCCCGTTCCTAAGAAAAAAGAACTCTGAGGTTTTAAGCTCTGTGTTTTGTAAAGATACTCTCAATAGGATTGAGAACTTAAGGAATAGTGTCACTGAAAAGGACAAGAAATGGCTAATTCAAAAATCTGATTCATGGGTTAAGGGAACAGAAGATTCTGTTAAGTTTGCCACTGAGAACAACTTGGACTTCGAAGTGTTTCAGGGTTTATCATATGATTTAATGTTGGATAAATTCGCCAAGTCTAAAGGTTTTGTCTTCATGCCAAGAGGGGCTGATACATGTCCACGTACTGTGATAGAGGCTAAGCTTCTTGGATGTGAGTTAGAATTGAATGAAAACGTCCAACACAAGGATGAGGATTGGTTTTCTGGCGGTCACCAAAAGTGTCTTGATTATTTATCTACTCGAACTGATTATTTTTGGAAATCTAACGAGTCATATATTCCATATGACCTACCGAAAGCTAATGATCTAAGTCCAGATACTCATTTTAAAATTATTGTTCCTTCATACAATTGTGAACAGTGGATTTCTAAAACAATTACTAGCATACAAGAACAGGACTATAAAAATTTTGAATGTGTTATAGTAGATGATATTTCCACTGATAAGACACTTGAGGTGGTTAAGAATAAGATCTCAGGCTTATCACAATTTTCAGTGATTGCGAATACTGAAAAAAAGTTTGCCCTAAGAAACATACACGATACAATTCAAAGCTTGTCCCCTGACCCACAAGATGTAATTGTTTTGCTTGACGGTGATGATTGGTTTTCTACACCTAGATGCCTAGACCAACTGAATTATTATTACCAGACTACGGGTTGTTACATGACTTTTGGTAGCTTTGTTAGACATCCGGACGGAAACATTGGCTTAGAGTCTTCGGAATATCCGAACCACATAATAGCCGATAGAAGTTTCAGAAGTGATGACTGGAGAGCTTCTCATTTGAAGACTTATAAGACTTTCTTGTGGGATAACCTAAACACTAATGATCTAAAGGACGAAGAGGGTAACTTCTTTGAGAATTGTTATGATCAGGCTATTATGCTCCCCTTGTTAGAAATGAGCGCACCAAATATAAAGTTTATACCAGAAGTGTTGTGCGTTTATAATGTAGGAAACCCTAATGCTGTTAATAAGACCAGGGTGAATAAGCAATATAATAATATGCTAAAAATCAGGGATAAAGAACCCTATGATCGGATAGATAAATGAAAATAGGCTTAGATAATGTAAACTTAAGCAGCCAAAACGGACCTAATTCTTTCGCAAATAAAATGATTCCCTACTTTATGAAGTCCGGGCATGAACTAGTGACAATTCCTGACGCTGATGTAATACTGTGTTTTATAGAGTCTATGTACACCAAGACTAAAGTCCCTAGAATACAGCGTTTAGATGGTATCTATTACAATACTCGCTTTGATTATAATCAGCAAAACGCTAACATCTTAAGAACCTACAAAGAGACAGACGGGGTAGTTTTTCAATCTAACTATGGCAAAGAATTAATCACACGATTTTTCGGGGAACCACCAAGACACCAAATAATACACAATGGTGCTGATGTGGAAACCATTAATAAGGTACAGCCATTGCCAAATACTCGTAAGGGTGATATTTGGTCCTGCGCCGCCTCTTGGCGGCCACACAAGCGCCTGGGTGAAAATATAAAATACTTTCTAGAACACAAGAAGGAAAACGACATCTTAATTGTGGCTGGTGATACTCCAAAAATAGTGGAAGATCCCAACATTGCTTATGCTGGTCAACTAACCCAAATACAATTATATTCTCTATACAAGGCATCTAAATACTTCATCCATTTAGGTTGGTTAGATTGTTGTCCAAATGTAGTTGTAGACGCCCGAGCGTGCGGAGCCCATATAATTTGTACAACTTCAGGCGGAACGAGTGAGATTGCGGGGAAATCCGCTACTGTTATTGTGGAGCCGGAATGGGATTTCAATCCTACTGATCTTTATAGTCCTCCAACTTTAGACTTTTCCAGCATCATTAACAACGACACAGAAACAGAGTATGATATGTCTGTAGTAACGAATAAATATTTATCATTTATGGAGAGTTTTTTATGAAGTGTTTAGTTACCGGCGGTGCGGGTTTCATTGGAAGCAACCTTGTCGACAGGCTATTAGATGAAGGGCATGAAGTTGTCATCATTGATAATCTATCTACAGGTAAGAGGAAAAACATAAACCCTCAAGCTGTTTTTTATGAGATGGATATAACCTCGCCTGGTGCGGGAATAGCTTTTAGTGATGTAGACGTGGTGTTTCACACCGCTGCTAAAGCTAGAGTACAGCCATCAATTGAGGATCCAATAACTTATAACAAAGTTAATATTGAGGGCACCTTAAATATGTTAAAAATGTCCGTAGACCACGGGGTTAAAAGATTTGTATATAGCGCATCTTCCTCGGCTTACGGGAACACCGATAAAATGCCAGAAGTAGAAACAGACCCAGTAAACCCACTGAGTCCTTATGGAGTTCAGAAACTTGTTGGTGAGATGTATTGTACTATGTTCCCTAAGGTTTATGATTTAGAAACTGTATCCTTGCGTTATTTTAATGTTTACGGGGAAAGACAATCCTTAGATGGAGCCTATTGCCTAGTTATGGGTATTTTTGCCCAACAACGCCTAAGGGATACACCTATGACTATAAACGGCGACGGTGAACAAAGAAGAGATTTTACATATGTGGGTGATATTGTAGACGCTAATTATCGTGCCGCAATTTCTCCTAATGTCGGAAACGGTGAAGTTATTAATATTGGTAACGGTGATAATAGATCTGTTAATGAATTGGCAGACATGATCGGCGGACCAAGAATT